>Ga0213861_10000023_pt1 | contig 97569 bp, 133 predicted proteins | sample PICome_4_FD_160110 | JGI IMG/M metagenome (GOLD analysis project Ga0213861, IMG submission 160110) | Coastal seawater microbial communities near Pivers Island, North Carolina, United States - PICO131 | ecosystem: Environmental > Aquatic > Marine > Coastal | place: USA: North Carolina... | reverse complement strand
ATTATGAAAATCTCAAGTGAAACTATTAGTATACTCAAAAACTTTGCTGGAATTAATTCCAACTTAGTATTTAAACCAGGAAAAGAACTCAAGACTATTTCTGAAGCTAAAACAATTATGGCAAAAGCTTCTATTTTGGAAGACTTCCCTGGCGAATTTGGTGTATATGACCTTAACGAGTTTCTATCTCTCTATAATCTTATGAATGATCCTGATCTTACATTTACAGATCACTATTTGTTAATGTCTGATGGATCTCAAAAGATTAAATATTTCTATTCTGAAATTGATATTCTAACGCAACCAAGCAAAGATATCAATATGCCTGAATGTGAAGTTGTTTTTGATATTACATCCGATACATTGGATAAAATTCGAAAAGCAGCTGCCGTTCTTGGACATTCGGAACTGAAATTCTCATGTGATGGTGATCAAATTGTGGCATCAGTATTTGATGAAAAGGATTCAACTGCTAACACGTTTGATATTGATCTTAGTGTCTCATCATCGTCAACATTTAATTACGTCTTTAGTATTTCTAATTTGAAAATGCTACAAGGCGATTACAAAGTTTCGATCTCATCAAAGCTTATTTCTAATTGGAGAAATGCTGATAATCCTTTGGATTATTATATCGCTTTGGAGAAATCGTCAAGTTTCGGTGTATAAATAACTATGCACAGAAAAAATTCTCATAATACTATGAGGATAATACTGGAAATGCCGATGGTCGGGTTTCCATTAATTAGTCTACTTTGCAAAGGAGAAGAAAATGACTGAAGAAGTAACTGCAGCAACTGAAGCTGCACCAGAGGAGCAAGCCGCTCCAAGCCTTTCACTACAAGATATTGCTACTGTAGCGCAAATTATCGATATTTGCTCTAAGCGTGGTGCTTTCGAAGGTGGTGAATTGGAAGCAGTTGGCGCTGTAAGAAATCGTGTTGTAGCATTCCTACAAGCGGCAGCACCAGCACAAGGTGAGGAAGTGCCAGAAGGTGAAGTACCTGCTGGGGATGATCTTCCTGCCGATGAAGCTGACGAAGACGCAGCTTAATCTAATTAGCTTAATGCAGGGGTAGCTCCCCTGCGCACTTTTAATTTTATTATGAAGGATATATTATGGATCGCAATGAAAATGCACGCTTAATCGAAGCACTCAAAAAAGGTACAGTAACTGTAACATTTCAAAAGATTGACTCAGATGAAGTTCGAGTCATGCCTTGTACTCTCAACCCAGCTGTTTTAAAAGCCAATGGCATCGCAACGGTAATTGAAAGTGTCAATCCTGATACTGATCATATTGCTGTTTGGTCTCTTGACAAAGACGCATGGAGATCATTTCGTGTATCAACAGTTCTTGGTTGGGAGGTACTATAATGACAGAATTTCTATGGGTTGAAAAGTATCGTCCACAAAAAATCAAGGATTGTATTTTACCAAAACACATTAAATCCACATTTGAAGATATTGTCAGAGGAGGTGACCTACACAATATGCTTCTTACCGGTTCAGCCGGGCTAGGTAAAACTACTGTTGCTAAAGCTTTATGTAACGAACTTGAATTGGACTACTTACTTATCAATGGATCTGAAGAATCTGGCATTGACACTTTGCGTAATAAAATTAAACAATTCGCTTCATCAGTATCACTACAAGGTGGCTATAAGGTAGTCATACTTGATGAAGCGGATTACCTTAATGCGCAATCAACTCAACCAGCACTTCGTGGATTTATTGAAGAATTTTCATCTAATTGTAGGTTTATTCTAACCTGTAATTTTAAAAACCGAATTATTGATCCACTACATTCTCGTTGTACAACAATTGAATTTAATGTATCTAAAAAAGATTCAGCCGCTCTATGTGGTCAATTCCTTAATAGGGTTGGTGATATATTGGAAGATGAAAATATTACCTATGACAAAAAGGTAGTTGCTGAATTAATTATGAAGCACATGCCTGATTGGCGTAAAGTTCTAAATGAATTACAACGATATTCAAGTAGTGGCGTAATTGATACTGGTATTCTAGTATCTTTATCTGAAGTTTCCTTAAATGATTTGATGATTCATCTAAAGGAAAAAAACTTTAAAGCAATGCGTCAATGGGTTGCTAATAATATTGATTCTGAACCAGCAGCAATTTATCGTAAGATATATGATAATATGTCTGACTATATTGAACCGTCAAGTATACCACAATTGGTATTGATCTTGGCTGATTATCAATATAAGAACTCTTTTGTTGCTGATCATGAATTAAACACAGTTGCATGTTTGACTGAAGTTATGGCTGGGGTTCAATTTAAATGAATCCATTTGAATACCTAAACTCAATCAATACAACTAAAAAAGACATCATGGTGGATGACGTAGCTGAAAAAGCTTACACTCCATTCATGGTTAATCGAGGACTGTCTTATTTTCCAGATACAGTTCTATTTGCTAATGAAATGAATTTAAATCATCATCTTGACAATCGTCTTCAATTCGATTTTTTTATAAATATAATCAGAAAGAAGAAAAGGTTTTCTAAATGGGCTAAGGCCAGTGAGTTAGAAAATATAGATGTCATTAAAGAATATTATGGTTATAGCAATGAAAAAGCTAAATCCGTTTTACCATTATTTAATGATGAACAAATTGAAATTATAAAAACAAGGATTTATAAAGGTGGAAAACGAAAATAATGTAGAAATCTCTTGGTCACCAGCTTCGATGCTGGAGATCACACTAAATGAACCTGATGACTTTTTAAAAATCAGGGAAACCCTAACTCGTATTGGAGTGGCTTCAAGAAAAGATTCAAAACTATATCAGTCTTGTCATATATTACATAAACAAGGCAGATATTTTATTGTGCACTTTAAAGAGTTATTTTTATTAGATGGGAAACCGTCTAACTTATTGTTAAATGATATTCAACGTAGAAATACAATTGCTACGTTATTAGCAGATTGGGGATTAATTACTTTTGTAAATGCAGAGCAAGCTAAAGACATTGCTCCATTAAGACAAATCAAAGTAATCCCATATAAAGAAAAAGCCAATTGGGACTTATGTCCTAAGTATAATATAGGTAATAGTAATAAGGAGTAGGTTTTGGCTGTTACGAGTAGTGGAGAAGTTAGTATAGCTGACGTAGTTAGTGAGTTCAATTTGGGCACTAGCCAGGGTGTAGATTTTGATGACTTAAGATATATTGATCCATGGTTAGCTAAACCACAAAGAATTAGCTATGAACCAATACATATGACTGACTTTTATGCTGCTAGTGTAAAAAGCGCAAGCATAACAATGAGGCCTCAAAACAACGATGATGAAATCAATAGAGCTGGTTATGGAACTTATAAAGGGCATGGGTTTACTGTTACTGGTGGAGAATCTGGAGCCTCAGTAGGTAGTTTTGGATCTATAAGCAGAGCTTTATATTTTAGTACAGGTCAACAACTAACCGGTATAGTCTTTGAAGGTACCGTCCTTTCATCAGAAAATACTACTGGTGCAGTTAATATTTTTAAACGTGGCAGTGGAAATAATGGTTGGTCTAAAATAAAATTTAGATTTAATGATAAACCATGGAGATATGGAGATGTTACGAGTGTAACCGATATCGATGAATATGATGTAGAACTTAGTCGAACTGATGCAGATTCGTTTTCTCAAATAGATGGTACTCAGCATAATGGGACTTATGCTTATGGTTGGAGATATGCATGGACCGGCTATAATTCAACTTCAGACATTGGAAAAATTGCATCTATGATGAGAACAGGTCTTAGTTCTGGTCAATGGAACTCTAACACTAATCAATATAATAGTAATGGTTATTTTGCAATTAAAATAGTTGTATAAATTTGGGAGAAAAAAAATGTATAATGATTATCAAATAATTTCAATTGATACTACAGAAAAATGTGTTACAATGAGATTTACTGCTGAAGGCAGAAGAGCATATGTAACTCAAAGACACTATTCAGAAGATTTAGAAATCAGTGATAGTTTAATTTTAGAATTAGTAAAGCATGCTCAACCAGAAGCTTATACTTTTTATCAACAAGACGTGGCATCCGAAGCATATGTTCCAGCAAGTTGGAATGGATCTTTAAAACCATTGGTACTAACAGATTTTCCTGATTATAATCCAAACTTTGAAAAATTAGAAGAAGTGTGGAGTGAAACTGATGAAAATAGAACTAGATCATTTAATGTTGTTCCATTGTCAGAGCATGAAATAAATCAAAGAGTTAGAGCTAAAAGAGCTAGGCTACTCGAAGAAACTGATATTGAAGGCCTAACTGATAGATCTATGTCAGTACAATATAGAGAATATAGACAGCAATTAAGAGACATAACAGAGCAAGAAGGATATCCTAGAGATATTATTTGGCCTGTAAAACCAATTGGGTAAACTATGGCTAAACTAAAGTACTATGCGTTGTGCTCTAGAAATATGCACACGACTAAAAGGCACTTAGATACTATACCAAAGGAAGATTTGGTAATAGTCATCAATACCCTATTAGACACAGAAGAAAGAGTAGCTTATAAAAATGAAGCAGTTGCTTGGTGTCAAGCAGAAGGTGTCGAGTACTATGTCACTGAAAGTGATGGTACTCCATCAACTGGAAAAAATTCAGTATTTGATATTTTTCAAAATTCAGATAATGATTATATGGTATTGGTTGATGGTGACGATTGGATCACTCCTCATGGTATTTGGTTATATGATAAAATAGCACAAAGTGAATCACCACCAGATGTTATTGCTTTAGAATATCAAATAGGAGTTTTGGCTGCGGCGGAATGGTCAATGCCTGAATCCAAAACTCAGGCTACATTTAATCCTGCTTATATTCCAGCCTTTGCATATAGAACATTTTTACATACAAAAAGCTGGTGGGAAAAAACATTAGAAGGTACATATATTCCTTATTTACCAAACGATGAATATTCAAGACGATTAAATGCAGCGCATACTAGAATATATTCATTTGCTTATAATTACATAAATAATTGGGAACCGCATTTAAGAATTACTTTTTATTCTAAAAAAGCTTGTACTTCAGAATTTAGAATGGATCCTGAATTATTAGTTGGCGAAGATACTATGCAATATTGTAATTTAAAATTTGCTTGGTCTAGAGGAAGAATTGATTTAAGGCATTTACATGAAACGTATCCAACTTATGTTTACGATCAAAGATTAGAAGGAATTGTTGATTACGCAAACAAAAGAGATGAAGATTGGGGTTCGGTGCTATGGATGGATAGGTTGGCAGAAGCTTATGATGAATTTTTAAGTCAAGGTAAAGGATGTACCACAAAGCCAGACTATGTTGACTTGCCAGACTTTCCAGAAGATTACATTGCAGATACAAGTGGATTAGTAAATTATCCAATTAGATTTATAAAATACTTATAATATGAATATACTAAAAAAGCTACACAAATTAATGAAATCAGGTAGAATCCATAAAATTTGGAATCGCCTACTAAAGAATATTTAAACTGGCAAATTTGCTGGTATAAATATATTTGCATGCCGAATGGTCGGGTGCAATATTAACCTTGCTATATATAGGAGGAAACTAAAATGGTAAGAAGTACTATGAACGTCCCACGTTCACTATTCATTGGTTTTGAACCAATACTAAACGAGCTTGAAAGGATACATTCAGCCGGTAGAGCTCAAGATAACTATCCGCCCCATAACGTAGTAAAAGTCGATGATGAAAATTTTATTATCGAACTAGCAGTTGCGGGTTTTTGCCAAGATGATATTCAAATCGAGGTAAAAGATGGCATTCTTTTAGTTAAAGGAGAACACCATGCTGATGATGAACGTGAATACGCGCACAAAGGTATCTCATCCCGCAAATTTGAGAAGTCCTTCCGACTCTCTGAATTTGTTGTAATAGACGGTGCCGATCTTGTGAATGGAATACTCGTGGTGAATGCCAGGGTTGAAGTTCCAGAAGAAAGGCGTCCTAGGAAGATCGAAATCGGGTCTACTGGGGCATCAAAGAAAAAAACTATTCTAGGATAGTTTTGACAGCGAAAACCCAGTAGGTTGTAATAATCAATTTACTGGAGTTAATCATGGGTTATATACGTAAAAATAAGCATGAAATTAGACACGGATTCGAAGCAATTTTAATTATGGGAACGGCATTAATGCTAGCCCCTGTAACAATTGTAATTGCAGCTTATCCAAGTCTCTTGATCTAAAAAAGTGGGAGGGTGAAATTCCCTCCCATTTACTGTTTACAATACGTTTAAAATGTGATATAATATAACCTTATTATTTGGATATGTTTACACTATGAATTTTTACACATCAGTCTCTAGATTTGGCAACAACCTTCTTTATCGTGGTTATGACAACGGTAAAAAAGTCCAAAAGAAAATAAAATACCAACCAACGTATTTTGTTAATACACCAAAGCCATCTAATTGGATTGCCCTTGATGGTACTAAGGTTGCGCCAATTAAATTTGATTCCATGCGTGATGCTAAGGAATGGCTACAAACAAATCAACAAGTTGTTGGCCGTCACATATATGGAAACAACAAACACATTCCAGCCTTCATTAATGAAGAGTTTCCTGGAAATATTAAATTTGATCGTAATTTAATTAATGTTACTTCAATTGATATTGAGGTACAATCGGATTCTGGTTTCCCAGAACCTGAAGAGGCAGCACATGAAGTAACTGCCATTTGTATGAAAAACAATATTGACAACACATACTATGTCTGGGGTTTACAATCTTACGATGTTCAAAATAGTATCATGCAGGAAAATCGTGTTGTCTATGAAGAATGTTCAAGTGAATCTGAATTGCTACTCAAATTTGTAGCTCATTGGGCTTTACCATCACAATGTCCAGATGTTGTGACTGGTTGGAACTCAAGATTCTTTGATATTCCATATCTTATTAATCGTATACTACGTCTTCATGGAGAAGAAGTTGCCAAACGATTATCACCCTGGGGATTAATTGATCGCAGGGATGTAACAACAATGCAACGTAAACAATGTGCTTTTGAAATTCAAGGTATTGCTCAAATGGATTATCTTGACTTATTTAAAAAGTTTGGTTACTCTTATGGTCCACAAGAATCATATAAACTAGATCATATTGCGCATGTTGTTCTAGGTGAAAACAAGCTTTCGTATGAAGAGTTTGGTAACCTACATACTCTTTACAAATATGATCACCAAAAGTTTATTGACTATAATATCAAAGATGTGGACTTAGTTGATCGTATTGAAGACAAAATGGGTTTGATTACATTGGCACTTACTATGGCTTATCGCGGTGGTGTTAACTATGGTGATGTAATGGGAACCACAGCTATTTGGGATGCAATCATTTATCGTAATCTATATGCTAACAATGTGATTGTTCCATTTGGCGAAGAAAAGTTTAAATCGCCATACCCAGGTGGTTATGTAAAAGATCCACATGTTGGATTACACAACTGGGTAGTATCATTTGATTTGAACTCTCTATATCCATCAATCATTATGCAATACAACATGTCTCCAGAAACAATTATGTCTGGTCAAGTTCTTAATTTGGATGTTGACAAATGCTTAAACAAAGTTCAAGTTGATACTGATAACAAATGCGTTGCAGCTTCTGGACAATATTTCCGTACGGATCGTCAAGGGATATTACCACAAATCATTGATGAAATGTACAGCGAACGTGTTGTTATTAAAAAGCAAATGCTTAGTTCACAACGTGAACTGGAAAAAGTTGACAAAACCGATAAACAAGAATTGTATCGAATCCAAAGGGATATTGCCATTGCTGAAAACCAGCAAATGTCTATTAAGATTCTACTAAACAGTCTTTATGGTGCTCTTGGTAATAAGTACTTTAGGTTCTTTGATCAACGTATTGCTGAAGGTATTACACTAACTGGTCAGCTAACAATTCGATGGGCTGAAAATGCTATTAATGATTACCTCAACAAAATTCTAAAAACAAACAAAGATTATGTCTTGGCTATTGATACTGATTCGGTTTATGTTACCCTTGATGATCTTATCAAAGCGGTGAATCCCAAAAATCCTTTGGAGTTTCTTGACACTGTATGTAACGAAAAGCTAGAACCAGTATTGGCTGCAGCATACGATCAATTGTTTGATATGCTTGGTGGTATTGATAATCGCATGGTAATGAAACGTGAAGCTATTGCTGATCGTGGAATATGGACAGCCAAGAAAAGGTATATCCTCAATGTGCATGATAATGAAGGTGTACGTTATGCAAAACCTAAACTTAAAATCATGGGCATTGAAGCTATTAAATCTTCTACACCGGCTCCATGTCGTGAAGCATTGAAACAAATGTTTAATACTATTATGACTGGATCTGAATCGGAAGTTCAACGTGATATTGAATTATTTAGGACACACTTTAAAACATTATCACCAGATCAAATTGCATTTCCACGTGGTATAACTAATCTAACACAATTTATGGATAAGCAAACAATTTATCGAAAAGGTACACCAATTCATGCTCGTGGTAGTATCTTATACAATAAAATGATTACTGATTTGTCTTTACAAAAACAGTACAACAAAATTCAAAATGGCGAAAAGATCAAATTCATTTATCTTCGTACACCGAATAAAATCAAGGAAAATGTAATATCTTTCTTGGATTATTTGCCGGAGGAGTTTGGCCTTCATCGTTATATTGATTATGACGTTCAATTTGACAAAACGTTCTTGGGCGTAATTGAACCTATACTTTCAGCCATTGGTTGGAACTCTAAAGAAGTGGCAACATTGGATGAATTTTTTTAAAAAAACAGTTTACAAATGCAGAAAACTGTGTTATAATATAACTAATATTACCGGCTACAATAGTGTGTAATATAATTAACTACATAGGAGGTGGACATGTCCACAAAACTGATTAGGTTAACATCAGGCGAAGAAGTAATCGCAAATGTTACCAAGGAAGACGACTCAGTCGTTGAATTTAACAAACCAATTGTATTAATTCCAGCAGGAGAAGGTAAGCTTGGCTTTATGCCATTTATGCCATATACAAAAGCCGAAGATGGATTGGTTATTTCAAAGCAATTTGTTGTTTTTATGGTTGATCCAATGGATGATTTAATTGAACAACATAGATCAGCAACTAGCGCAATTCAGCTTACGCAACCTCAAGGTATAATCTCATGAGCAAAGATTGGGTAAAAGATATCAATGATATGCACAAAAAGTATGGCGTGCATGAATGGGTAAAAAATAACCCAGACAAATTGGAACAACTACTTCATTTCCGCATTGCATTTGTTGAAGAAGAGTTCAAAGAAACTTTTAAAGCAGCAGGTGAAAAGGATGCTGAAGAAATCGTTGATGGTCTAATTGACTTATGTGTTGTGGCAATTGGAACTCTTGATGCCTTTGGCGTTGATCCATATAAAGCTTGGGATGAAGTCCATAAAGCTAATATGGCTAAAGAAGTTGGAGTAAAAGAGGAAAGACCTAATCCTCTAGGCTTACCTGATTTGGTAAAACCTAAAGGTTGGGTTAATCCATCACATAGTGGAAATCATGGTATCCTTAACGATATTTGATAATATATACGATAACAAAACCGAAAAGCGAATGGATTATGATTCGTTTGAAGATTTTGAAAAAGTATTATATAAGTTAGCAGGTGGCAATAAGTATCAAAAGAAAACTGATGCTCCATTGATATCACCGGCTACATATAAGACCGGAACCACCCGAGCAAATAGTAATGTTACAGGCTGGGGTGGTTTCGGCATTGTTGATGTTGATGATTATGAAGGTTCAATTGAAGATATTCATGAAAAATATTCTAAATACAAATATGTTTGTTATTCGACAGCAAGCTCTACTAAAGAACATCCAAAGTTTAGATTAGTGTTTCCATTAACTGAACATGTTCCAGTAGATAAAATCAAACATTTTTGGTATGCTTTAAATAAAGAAATAGGAGACATCGCAGATGCTCAAACCAAAGATCTCAGCAGGATGTATTACGTTCCATCAAAATACAAAGGAGCCTATAACTTCATCTTTACCCACGATGGATTTGTTATGGATCCCACCAAGCTCATGGAGCAACACAGATACGTCGTACAATCTGACTCATTTTTCGATAGGCTTCCAGATGCCATCAAGCAAGGACTCATCGAACACAGAAAAGGTCAACTACAAAATACTAACTTTACGTGGACGGGATATAGAGACTGCCCTTTTGTAAATCAAAAACAAATAGAAGAATACAAACAAATTACTGGTTCTGGTTGGTACTTACAAATGTACAAAATTATGGTATCAACAGCTGGTAATGCAATGCAAAGAGGTTATCCAATATCAGCAAAAGAAATTGCTTGGATATGCTCTGATCTTGATAATGAAACAGGTAGTTGGTACGGCAAACGTGATATGATAAAAGAAGCTGAACGAGCTATTGAATTTGTATTTAGGAATAATATATAAATAATTATAGTATAGTCCGCTTTAGAGACTCGCATTGGTTCATGCGTTAAAAGAATCGTATAATCCAGAATAGGAGAATTACGATGACTGTAGAACTAACGTACAGAGGCGTATCGTACACCAAACAAGTTGCTAAAAAAGCATCAGGTGTAGAAAAAGCTTCTAAATAAAAAACTAAGTGGAAAAATTTTAAGGGCCAGGGAAGGCTTTCAATATGGGACAAAACAAATGATTAAAATGATTGGAACTAACGTACTTATCACTGAAGTACAAAAAGAAAATACAACAGCTGCAGGTATTATTTTATCCGGCGATGTAAGTAAAGGAGCAAAGCCAGGATTGGTTTTGGCTGTAGGACCTGAAGCAACTCATTTAGAGCAAGGTGATCAAGTCTTTTTAAGATGGGATAAATCAATGCCCGTTGATGTTGAAGGAAATGCGGCAGTAATTGTTGATATGGAATGGATTTCGGCGGTGCTATCGTAATGTATACTTATAAAGTTTATGTAACTCGAGTAGTAGATGGAGATACAGTTGATGTAGATATTGACTTAGGCTTTGGAATGATTTATAAAAAGCAGCGAGTTCGAATGATGGGTATTGATACTCCAGAATCTAGAACACGTGATCTCGAAGAAAAGTTTTATGGCAAACAATCTAAGAAGTTTTTAGAATCACTTTTAAAGGATAAAAAAGTAAAACTTATATCTCATGACAAAGGTAAATTTGGTAGAATCCTTGGTGAATTGTTTATTGATGATCCTCGTAATTCAATATCAGTAAATCAATTAATGATTGAAAACCATCACGCTGTTCCATATTATGGAGATTCAAAAGATAAAACTGAACAACACCATTTAAATAATCGTATAGCTTTAAACGAGCAAGGCATAAAATATGACGCTAATTCATGAATTGATTGATAGAATTAATAATCATAGATATATTGTTGATGAATGGTTACTTAATGCACTAGAGCAAGAGTATAGAAAAGGTTCTTATAGTAATAGAAATAACGTTGAAGCTTTAGCTCTTGAATTTACATTATACAAAGCTGGTGGATTTAAAAGACCAGCAACTTGGAGACATGATCTTCAATTATCAGAATCGTTATTCATTGATTTAAAAAGAAGGCCTAAGTGGTCAAACAACATTTCTCTATCAAATAAAGGTAGATTAGAAGAATCTTATAACATGGGTCAATTAACTCATATTGTAAGTTTTACTCAAAATATTGAAACTAATTATAAATTAGGTGACATTCTTACTTTTAAAGCTGATGGGTATTTACCTATTATGGAAGCACTAAGTGTTTCTCAAACTAAAATGAGAAGTTATAAATTACTTGATAAAAACCGTTTACAAGTCGCTTAATTTGTGTTATAATATAGCTATATTATTGAAAAGGTACTGTAATGGCAAAATTTGACGATAAAAAACCACCTCTTGGTTTAATTCCACCTGAAGCTCTTATTGAAATATCAGAAGTTTTTGGCTTTGGCGCTAAAAAGTATGGTATGAACAATTGGCGTGATGATGGTGATAAAACAAGCTGGATTCGAACATATTCATCTATTCAAAGACATCTTAATTCGTGGCATAGTGGCGAAGATGTTGATCCCGAATCTGGCAAAAGCCACCTAGCTCATGCGGCTACGCAAATCATGATTCTTATGATGCACTCAATTGAACACCCAGAAGTAGATGATAGGTATGGCAAATGAATATATGTGATGTAAGAAACCATTTTCGTAATGAACTACTAAACGAAAATTTTACTGTTGATCGTAATGGTGGTAAAACCATTGAATTGCTTGGTGCATCTTTTCATGCAACAGAACCAGCAATCTTTGGTAAACCTAATCAAGATTATATTGATGCTGAATTGGCATGGTATGAATCTCAATCAACAAATATTAATGATATTTACATTGATAAAGATCCACCAAAGGCATGGCAAATGACTGCTAATCGTCATGGTGAAATTAATTCAAACTATGGTCATCTTATTTTTAGTGATAAGTATCACAATCAATTTGATCAAGTTGTAAATGAGTTACGTAAAAATAAAGATTCTCGTAGAGCATCAATGGTATATCAACGCCCTTCAATTTGGCTTGAATACAATGATCAATGCAAGAATGATTTTATTTGTACTAATTCTGTAACATATTATATTCGTGATAATCAATTACACTGTGTAGTACAAATGCGTTCCAATGATGTTATCTTTGGTTATCGTAATGATTATGCATGGCAAGAATATGTTCTTTGCGCATTGGCTGATGAACTTGGAGTCGATGATGGTGAAATATATTGGCAAGTTCAAAACTTACATGTATACGAAAGACATTTCGATTTGGTGAAATAATGATTCTCAAAAAGTTTAATTATAAGTGGGATAAACGCTACTTAAATCTTGCTCAACATATTGCGTTATGGTCAAAAGATCCATCACGTAAAGTTGGTGCTATTGCTGTTGGAGAAAAGGGTCAAGTGCTGGCTCAAGGATACAATGGCTTTCCACGTGGCATTAAAGATAATCCAGGCAGATACAAAGATAAAACAACTAAGTATCGATACGTAGTTCATGCTGAAATGAATTGTATATATAATGCTACCTATAATGGAACATCATTAGATGGTTCCACTATGTATATCTGGGGTTTGCCAGTTTGTTCAGAATGTGCTAAGGGTATTATTCAAGTTGGTGTAAAAAGAGTGGTAACAAAGGCTATAGATAATTCAATGCCTGAAAGATGGATTGAATCTACCGAATTAACTAAGGCAATGTTCGAGGAGGCTGGAGTCATTTATGACTTCATATCATAATATGAAAGAAGGTAAAGATCGATTTGATTTAGAAGACGACATTATGAGATGTTGGAATGTGACTGAGGATTTAGACATGGTATTAGAACGAGTACTTGATAGTCCAAAGTTTAAAGATATGCCACCAGAGTTGGCTGATAAAATAGCTAATCTTTTAATTGGAATGAAAGAACTCTATGAAATGCGCTTTGAGCGTCTATGGGAAACCTTTGATCTAATGATCAAACAAGGCCAATTTAAATTTAATTACGAAGATGTTAATCAATATAAAGATTGTCTTGAGTGGAAAGCTTTCGACGATTGGAAAGAGAAAAACTCTGATAAATAGTTTTTGCGCCCGTAGCTCAGCTGGATAGAGCAACGGCCTTCTAAGCCGTGGGTCGCAGGTTCGAATCCTGCCGGGCGCGCCAAAAAAGGAGACAGGTATGAGATTTTGTGGATATGATTTTATAGTAGAGGAAGATGGTACTATTATATTCGATAAAGAAGTTACTTTACGAATGTTGGATTTAGAAATAGGTGACACCTTCCATATTACACGAGATGAAAATACAGGTCAAGTAGTTTTAAAAAGAGACAGAAAAGTAAATTTTGATGTCATAGCCTGAATGGTGGAATTGGTAGACACAAGGGACTTAAAATCCCTCGATAGAAATATCGTGCCGGTTCAAGTCCGGCTTCAGGTACCAAATAGGAGAAAAAAATGGTAAAAGTAGTATTTCAAGAAGAAAAGTATATTGATATTAAAGAGGAGATGGCACCTTTGTTGTATGAACATTGGAAAGCAATTGCTTTATATCAGGACAAAATTCCTCTTGATCCAAACCATGAACAATACATTTCTGCTAATGAAGCTGGTTTAATTAAAATATATACAGCTAGAAAAAACGAAGAATTGGTAGGATATTTTGTTTTACAAATATATAATCACATGCATTATAATTCAAATAAGTTTGCATTGTGTGATGTTATATACGTAAAGCCTGAACATAGAGCAGGTGGAACAGGACCAAAACTTATAAAGTATTGCGAAGAAAGAATGAAAGAGTTAGATGTTGAAGTTATAGCAATTAACACTAAAGCTCATGCTCTATTTGATAAATTATTAGAAAAAATGGATTATCAATTAGCAGATTTATTTTATAGTAAATGGATAGGTAAATAAATGAGTAACTGGCATGGTGGCAAAGGTAGTAAACAAAGACCTACCAACACCAAAAAATACCAAGATAACTGGGATAGTATCTTTGGTAAGAAAGATAAACCAAGTGCAGTTGATGACTGTGCCACAACCAAGGAAGAAAGTGCAACTAATGAAATTAAAAAAAGAGCTAAAAAAGATGACTGAGTTTACAACTCCAAAACAAACTTTAGACTGGTACGTAAAATGGATAGCATCTATTTTTGTATTACTAGCAATGTCTATAAGAGGTATCGATGAAATGATCATGTGGGATTTATCATTATCCGTCATTGGTATTTCATTATGGTTATGGGTTTCTATTTTATGGAAAGATAGAGCTTTAGTACTATTAAACGGGGTAGGGCTGATGTTTTTAATAAAAAACTTGTTCTCTACTATTTACATTATCTAAAAAGTGTGATATAATATACATATTATGAAAATTTCTTTTATTTTTGGAAAAGGCATCGATGGTTGCGGAGTAACTAGAGGTGCTTTGATATATGAAGACTGGTTAAGAAAACAAGGACATGATACTGTCATTCTTGACTTTGACAATGGCCAATCATTTGGTAGAGCAAAACATGCTAATTGGATTGGTGAAGTACTAAAAGTCAATAAAAAAGATGATGAAGTTGATTCTTCTATTATTAATGAAATCAACTCGAGTGATATTGCTATTTTCCATTCTCATCCAACACGTAAACAATCAATTTATGCTGATAGATATCGAAAGTTTTTAGAAAAGATTGATAATCCAATCAAAGTAATTCACGATCATTCTATCGCAAAAACAAATATTAATGCTATACCCCAAGCTTGTGAAATATTTGCACATGCTGATGTTGCAGTTATTCAAAGTCTTGATGGCTATAGTAAAGAAGCTTATACTAATTTCGATATAGGTTTATCAAATAGATTAATTGAAAATCCTATTTGGATTGTACCACAAGATTATGATAAGTTTAACAAGTCCTTTGATGAAAGAGAAGACCATTTATTATATCTTGGTAGGATGTCCCCTTTAAAAGATCCTGCTATGATTTGTAGAATACAACCTCACATGGAAGATTGGAAGTTGTCAATTATTGGTTGTGAAAACTCTATTTCATCAGTGAGTATGTATGATGAAGACTTGGCCGTAAATCCTGCGCCATATACGCCAGCTTTTAGACCAAGAATTTATCAACATACTCTGGCCAAGGATGGAACATACAAATTATCCGATAAGGAAAAAGCAAAAGATGGTGTAATTAATTCTTATGATAGTTATCAATACGAGTTTGGTATGAACTCTCTTGGTACTTCAAAAGCTTCTTGGTGTGGATATAAACTATCTAATCCAGATGAGTATGGTAATAGAATGGAATACACAATGATTGAATCATTCCTTCTTACATTACCAATTATGAATCGTCATTTTGCTGATCACGGGGTCTCACCTGAAGGTAAAAAGTGGGGTGAATATTATGGTCCACTTATTTCTCAAGCAAGAGAAGAAACTGAATTGGCTGAAATACTAAAAGAAATGTCAGCTGAAGAATGGACCAGAAGAACAAAAGCTTGTAGAGATTTAATATTTAAATTTAATGATATTGAATCTATTGGTCAAAAGTTTTTAGATGATGTAATCAAAATGGGTAAACGAGAAAATAAAGTTGTACCTATTGATGTAATCTCTGAATACTTTCCATCAGCAAAAGAAAGACGTGCTAATGGGGAACTTGTAATGTCGTCAGCAAATGGAACACTTAAACAAACGCCAATGATTATGGAAGAAGGCAAACAAGTTATTGTAAAAGAAAAGCCTATAACTAATACATTGGAGGAATTTTTTTAATGTACCATAAAAGAATAATTGTCGATTTCGATGACACCTTGGCATTTACTACAAATCGCCAATGGAATCATGCAAAGCCAAATAAACCGCTTATTGAAAAGCTTAATAGCTTATATGATGAAGGTTGGACAATTGATATTTTTACAGCACGTGGAAGTATTTCTTGTAAAACCAGAAATGAAGCTGCACGTAAGTATCAATATGGAATGGAAAAGTGGTTGGAAAAGCATGGTGTAAAATATAATTTACTATCATTTGATAAACCACTTGGTGCGTATTACATTGATGACAAAGGTATTTCACCAGAAGATTTTATAACAAAAAATATTAGAAATCTTGAAGGTGGATTGTCTGGATCTGACATTTATACTGATGGAACGTTAGTCCATAAAACAGATTCAAATGCTCATGAAGTTGCTAAGTGGTTTGAAACCGTTTGGCAAAATACAGTATTAAATGTACCATCAATTGAAAGAGTGGTTGGTGATACTATTACGATGCAATACATTGAGCATTCTGAAGATTTCTTTGAATGGAATCTTTATTTAGCTTTAGGTTTAATACAAGAAACTTTAAAGGAAATGAAAAAATTACCAGTTGAGCATGAATATGATTTTGATTCATACGTAAGTAGAATTGAAGACCACGCTCAACTAGCTAATAGACCAACATTTGATAATGTTGTTGAAGCACTTCATACAATGCATTTTGAACCATCATTCTCTCATGGAGATTTTGGTATTAAAAATATGTTGTTTAGCAATAAAGAATTATATTTAATTGATCCAATTCCAAATATGTTTGGATGTACAGAATTGGATGCTGCTAAACTTTGTGCTTCTCTTATTATTAACAAATATGATAGTGATATAGTTCAATTGACTTTAGAAACTATGTCCGTATATAATAATATAAGCTATGATAACTTATGTGTTTTAACATGTGCAGAAATGATAAGAGTCTACAAATATCATCCAAACAAAAACTTTATTTTGGAGTGTGTAAAAAATGTTTTTGAATAAGAATAATTTGCCAGATGGAGCCAAGGTTGGATTTACATGTTCAACCTTTGATTTGTTTCATGCTGGTCATATTGTAATGTTACAAGAAGCAAAATCGCTATGTGATTACTTAGTGGTTGGATTATTAATTGATCCAACTGTTGATAGACCTGAATCTAAAAACTCACCTGTGCAATCACCATTTGAAAGATATGTTCAGCTTTCAGCATGTCGTTATGTTGATGAGGTAATACCATTTACCACTGAACAAGAATTAGTTGATATGATTTTAACAATTAATCCTGATATTAGAATTGTTGGTGAAGAATACAAAGATGTAGAACATACAGGAAAAGGATTATGTCCAGTTCATTATAACAAAAGACGTCATTCTTTTTCATCAAGTGATCTAAGAGATAGGGTTAAAAAATCATGAATTATGCTTCAATAGTTCCGTTGATCGGAGGGGAAACACTTGCTATGGAGCAGGTGTTTGGAAAAAGACCAGAGTATATTATGTCTTATGATGGTTTTTTCAATAATGATAAACATTTACTGGAACATTATAATAATGAAGTTCCGTATTATAATTTATCAAATGTGACTGAGGAAATGAAACATGTAGATGTCGTAAATGCGGTATGTCCATGTGCTGGTCTTTCTTCCTTGTCTCCTTCGGCAGCATCAGATAATTCAGCCAATGATTGGATGGTTGAAAGCGCTAAATATGTTTTGGCTACAGTTCAACCAAAAGTATTTTGGGGAGAAAATGCTCCAAGATTAGCAAGTAAGATGGGTGAACCTATTGTTGAAAAGCTACGTAGAATTGCATCTCAAAATGGTTATACATTTTCATTATTTAAAACAAAATCTAAACTTCATGGTTTATCTCAAGTACGTGATAGATCATTTTATTTCTTTTGGAAAAGTGATAGAACACCACTTGTTAAATATACATATAGAGATCATCAAACAATTGAAGATTTAATTCTTTCAGTTGAAAGAAGAGAAGATGATCCAATGAATATATTAACCAATAAAAAGAAACCAACTGACAATCCATATTATAAATACATTCTGGAAGAAATACATCCAGGAATGACACACAAAGAATTTGCTGCGCAATTACCAAAGTCTGAAAATGTATTGAGCTACATTGAAGAAAAGCTTGGTAGAACTACAGCATATAACAAAGTTGGCGAATGGATGCAAGCAAAAGGATACGAAAAGGAAGTACTTAAGTGTAAGCGAATGTACGCTAAGTTGAAAGCTGGTGGTAACATCATGCGTAAAACTACAGAAATTCCTAAAGATTATATCGGTGCTTTTGTAGGTCATATGCCAACTATGTTAACACATCCTGTTGAAGATAGATATCTTACCATTCGTGAATGTTTGACTATTATGAAACTACCAGATGATTTTATTCTCCAAGGTGGTCTATCAAATCTAAATCATATATGTCAAAACGTTCCAGTTACAACAGCTGCCGATATGGCAGAATCTATTAAGTTATTTTTAGAAGGAAGACTAGAATCAGTTGATTCAAGTTTTATAATTCAAGATAACAAAAATAAAACTGAATCTTTTGTAAAAAATAGTTTACAATTGACTGAATTTATGTTATAATATACATTATACTAACCAATAGAAGAGGAAATATGCCAAGTATAAATTTGAAATCACAACCCCAAAGAGCGGGGAAGTTTAAAAAAGGTCGTAAAGGTAAAGGTCCACAAGACATGCCTTTCGAAGTAGCTCTTAGGAAATTTAAGAAGGCTGTAGAAGCTGCAGGTATTCTCCAAGAATGTCGTAAAAGAGAATACTATGAAAAGCCTACAGCAAAACGTAAAAGAAAGAAAGCCGAGGCAATTGCGCGTCATAAACGACAATTAAATTCTGTGGAGCAAACACAATTCGGAAGGAGAAAGAAAAAATGGGCGTAATGGATAAACTTAAGAAAAACTCTAAAATCAAAACATCAGATGTTTTATCTGATTCTGTATTTTTTAGTGATAAGGATATGACTCCAACTGATGTACCAATGGTTAACGTCGCTTTATCAGGAGATCCAGATGGTGGATTAACTTCTGGTTTGACAGTACTAGCTGGTCCATCAAAACACTTTAAAACTTCATTTGCATTGCTAATGGCAAGTGCTTATATGAAACAACACGATGATGCAGTAATGCTATTTTATGATTCTGAATTTGGTTCACCGCAATCATACTTTACTTCATTTGGTATTGATACTACAAGAGTATTACATACACCAATTACTGATGTTGAACAACTTAAATTTGATTTGGTTGGTCAATTGGATAATATTGAACGTGGTGATAAAGTTATAGTTGTTATTGATTCAATTGGTAACCTAGCATCTAAGAAAGAATTGGAAGATGCATTGAATGAAAAATCAGTTGCTGATATGTCTAGGGCAAAAGCACTTAAAGGTCTATTTAGAATGGTCACACCTTATTTGGCTATGAAAAATATTCCATTGTTGGCTATTAACCATACATATCAAGAAATGGGTCTATTCCCTAAAGCTGTGGTTTCTGGTGGTACAGGTATTTATTACTCAGCTGATAATATCTGGATTCTTGGTCGTCAACAACAAAAACAAGGTACCGAAGTTAAAGGTTACAACTTTGTAATTAATGTTGAAAAATCAAGATTTGTTAAAGAAAAATCTAAAATTCCAATTGGTGTAACATGGGAAGGCGGTATTGCACAATACTCAGGTCTACTTGATGTAGCATTGGCTGGTGGTTATGTACAAAAACCAAGCAATGGCTGGTATTGTAGAGTTGATCAAGAAACAAAAGAGTTAATTCAACCTAAAGTAAGAGAAAAAGATACTCTAACAGCAGAGTTCTGGAATCCTATTTTTAAAGAAACTAATTTCAAAGAGTTCTTAATTGGTCATTATCAAATTGGTCACAAGCCATTATTTGATGTAGAAATTGATTTACAAATGGATGAAAGTGGTGTATAATGGAAGATCATTATAAAATTGTAGAATCTCCAAACTCAAGCTTTTATGCTTTACAGTTTAAAGAACCATCTCCATTCCCTGGAGTAAGAGTTATCTATGGAACTGTATCGATTAAAGAAAATATTGAAATGGATTTAGCTACATTATCTTTTACTTACAATATTAGTGACCCAGGAGAATGGGATCATGATGATTTAAGAGAAAATAAAACTTTTAATGATTACCTAGGCGATATATTATCATCAATTTTAGAAAACACTGTAGAGGGACAAATTGGAAAACCAACTGACGACACACATACTGAGTCACCTACTCAATAACGAAGATTATTGTCGTAGAGTAATTCCGTATATTCAAAAAGAATATTTTGAAGGCACAGATAAATTAGTATTTGATCTAATTGTAGACTTTGTTGCTAAAAATAATAAACTACCAACTGGTAGAGTTTTGGATTTGGAATTACAAAAAGTATCAGCACCGGAAGATGTATTAAATCAAGCATCTAGACTTATTAATGAAATATCTAATAAGACCGATGTTGATACTGATTATTTGATTGGCGAATCTGAAAAATGGTGCCGTGATCGTGCGGTCTATAATGCCATTATGGATTCTATTCAAATTATTGATGGAAAGGATAAAGAAAAAACTGAAGGCGCAATACCTGAAATTCTTTCCGAAGCACTTGGTGTATCATTTGATCAAGCAATTGGTCATGATTACATTGATGATTCAGATGATCGTTTTGAATTTTATAATAAAGAAGAAACCAGAATACCTTGGGATTTGGATTACTTCAATAAAATCACAAAAGGTGGTATTCCAAATAAAACATTAAATATTTGTTTGGCTGGTACTGGTGTTGGTAAATCATTGTTTATGTGTCACAACGCAGCATCGGTTTTACAACAAGGTAAAAACGTTTTATATATCACTATGGAAATGGCTGAAGAAAGAATTGCTGAACGTATTGATGCTAACCTTATGGACCTACCCATTCAACAATTGGAATCACTTCCAAAAACTGTATTCTCTGAAAAGATTGGTAAGATTGCACAAGCTTCTATTGGTAAACTAATCATTAAGGAATATCCTACAGGTGCTGCACATTCAGGTCACTTTAGGGCTTTGTTGAATGAATTGAAATTGAAAAAGAACTTCAAACCAGATATGATATACATTGATTATTTAAATATTTGTTCTTCTTCAAGAATGAAAGCAATGGGCGGTAGTATAAATAGTTACTCATACATTAAAGCAATTGCCGAAGAATTAAGAGGTTTAGCAATTGAATTTAATGTACCAATTATGTCAGCAACACAAACAACAAGATCTGGTTTTAGTAATACCGATGTAGGCTTAGAAGATACTTCGGAATCATTTGGCTTGCCAGCAACAGCGGATTTAATGTTTGCATTAATCGCAACTGAAGAACTAGATGAATTAAATCAAGTAATGGTAAAACAATTAAAGAATCGTTATAACGATCCAACCAAATATAAAAGATTTGTAATTGGTATTGATCGAGCAAGAATGAAGTTATACGATGTTGAAGAATCAGCTCAATCCGATATTGTATCAGATATGAGCATCCCCGATAAACCAATTGCAACGTGGGGGGATAATGAGAAAAAAGACACGTTTGCAAATTTTAAAATATAGGAGAAATATATGTTAAGTTGGATAAAAGCTAGACTAGTAGAAAGAACAACTCTTGACGGAGTTGCGTTAATCTTAGCATGTGGATCCGTTATTCTATTCGGAGGCTTAGCTAAATTACTAGCTTGGGTCGGTTTAGTATATGGTATCTACACACTAATTAAAGAAGAGGATTAATATATAAAATGTTTAATGTTCGCGTTATTTCGCACTCTAAGCCAGCTATTGGCGTTGAATTAAAAGATGATTTGCTACAAATGGTAGCATATTGTGCCCGCGTATCAAATCCAAATAATCAAAATAATGAGGAAACGGCGGAAAAACTAATTAAATATTTGATTAAACATCAGCACTGGTCTCCATTAGAGATGGCCAGTGTTTGCATGGAAATCGAAACCACAAGGGATATTGCTAGACAAATTCTTAGACATCGATCTTTTTCGTTTCAAGAATTTAGTCAGCGATATGCCGATCCTACCAAAGATTTATCTTTTGTAACTAGAGAAGCTAGGTTACAAGATCCTAAAAATCGACAAAACTCTACATCACTTCCATTAGAAGATTCAATTAATCATATATGGGAATCATATCAAGAGGTTATTATTGAGCGATGTAAGCATGCCTACGAATGGGCTATTAATGCTGGTATTGCTAAAGAACAGGCTAGAGCAATTCTACCTGAAGGACTTACAATGTCCAGAATGTACGTCAATGGAACATTACGTTCGTGGATTCATTATATCCAATTAAGAGTTGCTAATGGTACTCAAAAGGAACACATGGATATTGCTCAAGCTTGTGCTGAAGCTATATATCAAATATTTCCTTTGGATGATGTCATTTAATATATACAAAAAATATACACTTTTTTTAAAAAAACCGTTTACAAAGGCTGTAAACTGTGTTATAATATACCTATATTAAATGATAAGGAACTAAATTATGAGTAATATGAATAATGAAATCGCCATGGAAGCAATTGTTGAAAACATTGAAGACATGAGTCAAATGGAAATAGTTAACGCTTTGGATATAAAGCCAGGAGCTGCGTGGGAATCATATGATGAAATGCTAGCTAATGCTGATTTTAATGTTTTAAAACAAAAATTAGCTTCGCAAATGTTCGAGGAGGTAGCACTGTGAAAAATCTAGAACAAGTAATTGCTGAATTGGTAAATGAAACCTTAAGCGAAGATCAAGTAAGATCTATCGTTGGTGCACCAAGTATTGAAGAAGACAAACTTTGTTCATGTGGAAAAGAGTTAGATACATGTAACGAATCCTATGAACACATGACTCACGGGGTATAATATGAGAACTGACAGTTATATAATGACAGCACATTGCGAAAGTGCAGGTGATATGTTAGAAGTGGAAACAATTAGGGCCACAGTTAAAGCTATTAATAAAATGGCTAAAGAAACTGATCGTATGAATGAATACAAGGTTGATCATGGTTATGATGATTATTGGATAGAAACTCCAAAGTATAGAGTTACATTAATGCCAAGAGGTCCAAGAACTGCAGCAGCAATCGCAGATGGCAGACATCCAAGAGCATATGATTCTACTCTACCAATAAGACATGCCGAAAGACTTGATGTTTATATTCATAGGAAAAGATAATGGCTTTAAGAGCGTTTAAAGAAATAACTAAGTGGGATGATAATACACCAAACCACACTTATATCTTAAATGAACAAGGACATTTGGTTGGATATAGAAAAACAAGTACAAAGGAATATATTCAATTCAAAAGTCCTATGAAACAATTTTCAAAAACTCGTAGAAAGTTTATAGAATTAAAACCAGTTGAAAAATATATGGGGTTACAAAATGTCTAATCGAAACGTAGCAGCACTCGTAGCAAGCGTATTATCATTTTTTATTGGAGTGGTTATCGCGGCATCTTCCGTTCAAAATTCTTGGAGACTAGATGCGGCAGCCACCGAATGTGCTCAATTTAATCCATTGCATGGTCACTTTGAATGGTTAAAAGAGGAATAGTATGAAATTCAGTTTTAAAGTATTTGCAATTAGTCCAAAAGATAAAAAGTGCGTAGCCGAATATTTGTTTGCAGAGTTACAAGAAGCAATGAGGTTCGAACTAGGCATGCGTAAAAAAGGGTACGAAACCAGAATAGAAAGATCTCTATGATGGAATTTTATTTAATACTTTTTGCATCTATTATTGGCGTAGGATATACATCATATAAAATTGGCTGTTTCGAAGGATCAGCTAAAATGCTCGAAATGTTAGAAGTTATGGGTATAATTTATTACGATGAAGAAGATAATGTTATGCCAAATAGTTCCTATAGGCCTAAAAACAGAGTTAAGAAATAGTATAAATAGTATTGTACATTTAAATAACGGAGTGTTATAATACTAATATGAACAGTTTTTTATCTCATCAAATAAACGAAGCGGTGGCTCTTTCTCCGGCTCAACTTGATAAACCCAATTCAAGTACCGGAGAATCCCGTGCCGACATTCTTATAAGATTAATTAAAGGTGGTAAACCAATAGAACTAGCCAAGGGTGGCTCAGTTAATATTGAAAATACTCCTGAATTAATTAGTCAAATAGAAAAATGGCGTGATGATGATTCAGATAAAAAATCTCCAATTCCAATGTTAACTGTTGATGGACAAGCAATTACTACATCTAAGTTAGCCAAATCAAAAGTTTTTGGTGGTGGTATGGGTGGAGCCGGTGGTGGTACTGAAAATACTAAAATCACAGAATCTCATCAATGTGTTTTATTACAAGCAATGCTTGATTATGGTACACATGATGCAGACTATTACACTCCAGAAATTTTAACAAAAGCATATAAAAAAGTATTTGTTGATGCTTCAATAAAAGAAATTTTAAGCGTTGATGATACATGGTTTATGTCTTCATATAAATCAGCATTATATCTTGTTAAAAATAAATACGTAAATAAGAATCACACATTCCATAGAAATGATAAAGTGATGAATGGTATTTACGCACTTAAATCAGCAGCATTTAAAAACTCTGGGTTCCCTAATTTAAAAGATGATAAGTGGAACCCTGGTGATATATGGGCTGTAGAAAAAGGATTTAAAATAAAAGAGTTGCCCTCTGATTCTGTTAAATCCTTAAATGAAAAAATATTAGAACTATTTGCTACCAGAAGATTGGTAGGTATTTCCCTTAAGCAGATCAAATCAAAGAGAGCTGACGCTAAAGGAAAAGAATATAATGTAAAAAGACCACCCGATACTGACGATCATAAAGTATTCAAAGTGTTGTTACAAGGCGAGCAACGTGGAACATTTTGGTCAAGTAAAGGTTCCACCATTCAGTTTGATAAGGGCCAAGGCGCATTAAATCTAAAAGATAATAGCCCTGGTGCTGCAGTTAAAGCTGAAATTAAAGGTAAGTCTGCTCGTGGTGGTGGCGCATCTTGGGGTGTAATGCAAGAAGCAGCAAGACAAGTATTTAGAAAGAAAATACCAGATCATAAAGCTGGTGTTTTTAAAATTGCTAAGAAAATTAAAAGAGGTGATAAGAAAGCAGTCAATGTTATGTGGACTCTTTTTAATCATTTCTATAAAGATGTTAGTAAAGAAGAATTTGAAAAGGAATTAGCTTTGAAAGACTTTAATTGGGTTTCAGCTAAATTAGGTTCTTTGTATATTTGTTATTATGTGTCAATCAACACTGGACCAAAAGCAAATAGGTTTATTACAAAAATTGTTAATTATGCTGGATCTAAATCAGAAGATTCAAGCGCGTACATTAAGGTATACGAATAATGAAATCATTTAGAAATCAATTGGCGGAACAAGCTGGCAAGAATACTCACATGACTCATTTAGAGGATTTGATTCTTGACGGTGGCGTTAAGGGGGCCCGCCAGGCTATCCTCGCACTTAGATCGTTGCGAGATATGCTACAAGGTAACTCAAAATCTGCAGTCGATGTTACAGTCAAGTGGGACGGGGCCCCCGCTATATTTGCTGGTGAAGATCCTAGAGATGGTAAATTCTTCATTGCTAAAAAAGGTGTATTCAATAAAGATCCAAAGGTATATAAAAGCCATGAAGATATTGAAGCCGATAATGCAGGTAAAAAAGAATTAATTAAAAAATTAAAAATAGCATTTGATAACTTAAAAGGACTTGGAATTAAAGGTGTTATCCAAGGTGACTTTATGTTTGATAAGTCAGATATTAAAACTGATACAATTGATGGTCAAAAGTTTATTACCTTCCATCCAAATGCTGTTGTTTATGCTGCACCAGTTGGTAGTGAATTAGGTAAAAGTATTCAAAAAGCTAACATGGGTATTGTCTGGCATACAGTTTATAGTGGTTCTAGTTTTGAAACTATGTCTGCAGCTTTTGGTAAAGAAATCAGTTCAAAATTAAAACAAACATCAAAGGTGTGGATGCAAGATGCAACCCTTGATGATTTATCAGGTACCGCAACATTAACAGCTAAAGAAACAGCTGAGCTAAATAAAAAATTATCAGAAGCTGGTAAAATATTTAGAACAATTTCTTCTTCAACTCTTAAAACAATTGAAGGGAATAAAGAACTTAATCTTATGATTAATGTATATAATAATACTAAAGTAAGAGCTGGTCAAAAGGTAACAGATACTAAAAAGCATGCAACTGGATTAGTTATGTATGTCCAATCAAGATACCAAAAAGAAATTGACAAAAGAAGTAGTCAAGCTGGTAAGGATAAACAAATTGCAAAGAGAGATGAAATATTAAAGTTTTTTGACAAATCTAACCTAAAAAACTTAAAATTAATATTTGATTTGCAAAATTTAGTTGTAGATAGCAAATTAATTATTATAAATAAACTAAACAAACTTAGCAAAATTGGTACGTTTGTTAAAACAAAATCCGGATTTAAAGTAACCAGTCCTGAAGGCTTTGTTGCTATAGATCGTATGGAAGGTGGAGCTGTTAAACTTGTTAATAGAATGGAATTTTCTACTAACAACTTTAGCAAAGATATTATCAAAGGCTGGGATAGTCCAGGCTAATGGGAACCGAGGATAACGATGAAAAGTTTCAAAGAACATGAGGCAGAACTATCTGCCGATTCTCCAGATACATCGGAAGCAATGACGATGCAGCAGAGAATGAAAGCAAAAGCTACATTCCGAAAAAATAAAGCCAAGATAGCATTAGGCAAAAAGAAAGCTGCAAAGAGACTAGCATCTGATGATAAAATTAAAGCACGATCAGTTAAGAAAGCTCGTGAACTCATTATCAAAAAACTTCTTAAAAATAAAAAGAAAGCAGATTTATCTTTCTCAGCTCGTCAAGGGTTAGAGAAAAAACTTGATAAGAAAAAAGGTGCAATCGCAAGGATTGCTAAAAAGTTAAAACCTCAAGTGAAAAAAGCCGATAGAGAAAAATTAAAAAGAAATAAAGGTGGTTCTAAATAATGATTAAAAGTTTTAGCGATTATTTATCAGAAGAAAAAGGTGACGTATATTTCGTGTTTGGTAGATTTAATCCACCAACAAATGGCCATGAGAAATTATTTGACAAGCTAAAATCTACGGCAGGTAGTGGCACCTATCGTATCTATGCATCTAAGTCACAAGATCCAAAAAAGAATCCTCTATCATTTAAAGACAAAGTAAAATTCCTTCGCAAAATGTTTCCTAAGCATGCTCGTAGTATTATGGCAGATGCTGATGTTAGAACTGCATTGGATATTGTAGTTAAATTATACGACCAAGGATATACATCAGCAACTATGATTGCTGGTTCAGATAGAGTAAAAGAATTTGAAGCACTATTAAACAAATATAATGGTGTAAAATCAAGACATGGGTTTTATAACTTTGAAAAAGGCATTAAAGTTATTTCAGCCGGCGAAAGAGATCCTGACGCAGATGATGTATCAGGTATGTCAGCCTCTAAGTTAAGAGCTTATGCTACAGATAATGATTTAGAAAACTTCTCAAAGGGAATGCCTAAGGGATATAAAGATGCTAAATCGTTATTTAATGCAATTAGAAAAGGAATGGGATTAAAAGAATCTCATGATCATCGCAAACATTTAGAACTAAAACCTGTATCTGAAACAAGAGAAAAGTTTGTACAAGGTGAATTATATAATGTTGGTGATGAAATTGTATTAAAAGAAAATGGTAGTATTGGCACAATTCAAAGATGCGGTACTAACTTTTTAGTAGTTGAATTTGGAGAATGGAAAAAAAGAGTTTGGTTAGACCAAGTTGAACTATTAGAAAAAGACGAAAGAAAGAAAAAACAAAAACAAGATCAAGATATTAAAGATCGCCCTGGGACCCAGCCAAAAGATTACTATGGTAAAGATGCCAAAGGTAAAGAAATGTCAAAGGGTACTAAGCAAGCAAGAGCCAGACACTTTGAAAAGGGCGCTAAAATGGATGATGATAATCCAGGCGCATATAAAAAGGCTCCTGGAGATGCATCAGCAAAAACAAAACCATCAAAGCATACTAAAAAATACCAAAAAATGTTTGGAGAAGAAACATTATCTTTGGCTGAGTTTATGATGGACGAAGGTAAAGCAGACGCAGCATTGAAGAAAAAAGCAGATAAGACTGGTATGCCTTTAGGTATCTTAAGACAGGTATTTAATCGTGGTGTAGCAGCTTGGAGAACAGGCCATAGACCAGGGACAAATTCAGTTCAATGGGGATTGGCTAGAGTTAATTCTTTTGTTACTAAATCGAAAGGCACATGGGGTGGTGCTGATAAAGACCTAGCGAGTAAAGTACGAGGTAGTTAATGAAATCGTTTAAAGAATTTAACGAAGACAATTTACAAGAAATTGATTTTCAAAAATGGCTTGGTAAAACTTTAGATAGAAAATTAAATTCTAAAAAATATGCTAAAGCTATTAGAGTTTATTTAGATTGGAGAAAAAAGCATCCAAAACAAGGCTCAATGGGTTTATCTAAAGCTGCTGGTATTACCGGTGTAGATATTAAACAGCTTCAAAAAGTTTTACATCAAATGATTGATGCTGGTCAGTTACCAAAGCACTTGGCTACTAATCCAAATATGCTGCAAAAAGAAAATGTACAAGAAGGTCCAGGTGGTAGCGAATCTTGGGAAGCTGGTTTTAAAAGAAGAGTTGTAAAAACCACTAAGCCAGAACATAAAGAGAAAGGTTATAGCTGGAGAATTAAAGGTAAGGAAAGACCTGAGGTAACAATTAAGTTATATAAAAGTAAGCCAGATTTTGCTGAATTTAAAAAGCAAATGAAGAGAGTTGCTGGCCACGAGTTTGGTGGTTAATAAATATAACTATGGATAACTTTAAAGAACATAGTAGTTTAATGGAGGGAGTTAACGATCCTTCTATTTTTAAAGCGGTTTTTCTTGCTGGTGGTCCAGGAAGTGGTAAATCTTTTATTGTTGGTAAAACTGCATTAAAGGCTTTAGGCTTTAGATTAATTAATTCGGATGATGCATTTGAAAAGGGATTAAAAAGAGCTGGATTGACAATGGATCCTGAGGATATTTTTTCAGCTCAAGGTCAAGCAGTAAGAGCATCAGCCAAAGCTATAACGGGTAAACTAATGACTAGAGCTATTGAAGGAAGAATGGGTTTAGTTATTGATGGAACAGGTAAAGACTATGCTAAAATTAAAAAGCAGGTGGATTTACTTAGAGAAATTGGATATGCTGTTCATATGATTTTTGTGAATACAGATTTAGAAACAGCATTGGATAGAAACAATGAACGTCCAAGATCATTACCAAAGGATGCGGTAACTAAAATGTGGAAGGACGTACAAAAAAATATTGGTAAATTCCAAGCATTGTTTAGAAATAGAATTACTATTGTAGATAATTCAAAAGAATCAGATATTGAAAAACAATCATTGGAAGCATATAAAGACATTAAGACGTGGGCAGCAAAACCCCCAGAAAATGCTATCGCCGTCAAATGGATTAAAGGACAAAAGAAATAATGCATACTTTTTTAGAACATGTTGATGAAAGATTTGGTTTATATGAAGGGCAACATGTTCCTTTGGAACAGCCTATGATTGAAATTGACGAGGAGAAACAACCCGAGTTAAATAAACCAAAAAGATCTAGTGGTAAAAAGAAATATGTAGTTTACGTTAAAAATCCACAAACTGGTAACGTAAAGAAAATAGAATTTGGAGATGAAAAGGGTGGACTATCATCTAAGATAAATGATAGAGAAGCAGCTAGGAACTTTGCGTCACGCCATAGCTGTGATACTAAGAGCGATAAGTTATCGCCTGGGTATTGGGCATGTAGGTTGCCACGTTACGCAAAAGATCTGGGGTTAAAAGGTGGTGGAAATTACTTTTGGTAAGCCATATTGGGAAGAAGAAGGTCATATAAGAGTATTTGATCCTTCTAAAGAAGACGCTGAATTTGTTTGGCATCGAGATATGGAAGACAGAGAAATAGAGGTTTTAGATGGCGAAGGCTGGCAATTCCAAGTGGATAAATGTTTGCCTTGGCTTTTAAAAAAAGGAATGGTATTCGATATTCCAAAAGGAGAATATCATAGATTAATTAAGGGGGTAACACCTCTCAAATGTAGGGTTTATTTATATGCCAACAGCGCAAGAACAGAGAGCTGAGCAATCAGCCAGACTCGATAGAATCGAGCAAAAAATCGACCAAATGTCTGAAGCAATTATCGCTTTGGCTCGCGCCGAGGAAAAGATAATTACCCTTACTGAATTTGGAAAACAACAAGGAGAACAGATATTAACTCTTATAAATAGAGTTGATAGGCTTGAAGAGTTAGTGCGTAAAAATGCATCAACAGTAGAAATTATTAACCGACTATTCTGGATAGTACTCGCGGCATCAGCCACAGCTATTACAGGAATGCTTTTCATACAATAGGAGAAAAATTATGAAAATGAAATCGACAGATAAGATTACCCAAAGCGTTGCTGAAACAGTGAGCGCTGTTGTAGAGGGTAAGTACAAGAAAAAAGATGAGGAAGTAAAATATCCTCATATGATGTACGATCCAAAAACCGGTAAAGGTGTAGAAGCTAAGAATGAAAAAGATCATGACGAGCTTTCTAAAAAGGGTTATACACATGATAAACCAGAAAAGGTTGACGAAGTAGAAGAACCAAGAGCTAAAGGCGAAAAAGATTTTAAAGCTAAGCATAAAATCAAGAAGTCAGGCGAAAAAGAAGATGGCTCTGTAGTTAAAGAGGAAGATGAGGAAGAAAAAGAAGATGAAGTTGAAGAAGCTTTTTCTGCCGCTCAAATCAAAAAAGCAGTAGCTATGGCTAAAAAGTCTGGTGGTCAAATGACACCTATTTCTAAAAAGATCGAAAAAATCAAAAAAGGTTTAAGCGATCAGGAAGAAGTAAAAGCAGCTTTAAAAGCAGCCAATGAATCTTTTGAAGTTGAAGCAGCTCAGGCTGAAGCAATTAAAATGAATGAAGCTGTAGATAAGAAAGCAGCATATCAAAAAGTATTCCAAGCAGCTTTGAAAAAGTTTGGTGTTAAAGGACCAGGCGAATTAAAAGGTGATAAGAAAAAAGAATTTTTTGATTACGTTGATTCTAAATACGACGCAGGTGAAAACGAAACTGACTAAAATTATCTAATATAGATAATATATGATGAAAATATTTGATAAACTAACGCATAAAAACTTTGAGCTTTTCGCATCACAGCATTATAATAATCCAGAATGCACGAGTGTTGACGAGTTCAAAGAAGATTTAAGTAGGTTTAAGTATTTAAAAAGATTACTTAAACGCTATGAGCAAACGGGCGATTTGCAGGAAAGGTTAATTCTAAACCATCTTATAGTATTATATAATGTGTTTGGAATTAAAGCCGCAAATCGAATGATGTGGTATAAGGTTGAAGAAGCTCACTGGCCAGTAATTAAAACTTTTTTAGTTTTTTTACATTACTTACCAGAAGATTATAAAATCGAAGTACCATTGGATAAAACAGTAATAGATAGGTTAAGAAAACTATAATGGGAATCATTTCAAGAACAGGTGATTTATTTTATGCCTTTAGGTTCCTAAAGCTTTTAGTGACGCCTTGGGAAAAAACAACGGCATTTGAGCTTGGGATTATTGATGAGAATGGTAAGGTACTTAAGAAAGGTTCTCAAAGAAATACACCTGAAGAAAAATCAGCATATACTGTTTTCCATAGATTAGTTTTTAATCTAAAAAGACTACTTAATAAATTACCATTTGGTAAATCAAAGTTAGCTTCATATGCGTCAGCTTTATTTCTTATTAAAGAAGAAACTGGAATGTCTGATGAACAAATACGTAAAATTTTAAATGATGTATTTGATGATTTAGAAGAAACAATTGATTTATCTGAAAGTGCAGCTTGGTTTGAAAAAGATGGAAGATTAGCTCCAGGGTCATATACATTGGTTGAAGAAATTGCTTCACCAATGACAGGAGAAATCGTTGGACGTATAAATAATAAAGTAAAGGTATTAGATTTTGTTGATTCAAGTGGTACTATATTTGGTTTAAACGTTTATCAAGTTGAACACACAGAGACAAAACAAAAATTGTTAGTTACAAGCCAGGATTTAAAGAGATGAAAAATTTTAAAGATATGTGGGAAGATGCAGCAGCCAATTCAGCCGGCGGCGGTGGAATTGATGGTATTGGCATTGGAGCAAAGGGCGAACCTGGGATTAAGAAAAAAGACAAAAAGAAAAGAATTTACGATGGTAGAACTAAAGAAGGTCGTAAGTTTGTAGAAAGAATATTAGCTAGAAGAAAGGCTTCTGAAAATAAAAGGGCAAAAAATGAAACTGTTTAGAGACTTAAGAGAAGATAAGTTTGACGTATCAAAAGAAAAGAATGTAGACCAATTAGCTAAAAAGCTTCAAATGTTGAGTGTACATGTTAGCAATTTAGAAAAGTTAGACAAGCAAGGCGAAGGTAAAGGCGAAATGGCCAAAGACCTTAAAGTCTTTAAAGCTAAATATCTTGAACTACAAAAGGCTTTAACAAAGATAGAAAATAGATTAGTATAAAATTATGTCAAAAATATTGATTGGAATTATTGTTGCTATGGGTTTATCAGGTATATTATATTATCAGTTCTCTGTGGTACCCATGAAGAACAAACTCGAAGAACAGGCCAAGGTTATCTTGGCCCAAGACCTTCGTAATCAAGAGCAAATCGCTACAATCGAAGCAATTCAAAATAATCTCCAACAGACTACACAAGCTCTCTCTGGCCTACAGGTTCAAAATCAACAATATGAAGCTGAAATGTCAGAATATCTGGATATCTTTAGAAGACATAATTTGGCTAAGTTAGCCAGTGCAAAACCAGGTATGATAGAAAAACGAGCAAATGATAGAACGAAGGAGGTATTTGATGCCATTGAAGCAGATAGTAAGCGTATTAGCTCTCTTAACGATTAGTGGTTGTAGTTTATTACAACAAGCTCCAAGAGAAGTTGAAATAATAACAAAGCCCATCGCAATTGATGTGGTTCAACCAATCCTACCTCGTCCTATTGAATTAAAAGAACCAAAGTGGTATGTTGTATCAGATGCAAAGGTAATTGAAAATTGTCTTAAAGATCCTGATACAAAAAAACCAAATTGTAAATTGGGTCGGGAAGATTTATATCCAGAAGGATATACTTACCTCGATAAATTTATAGATAATATTAAGAAACAACATGGCGGTGATGTAGTATTTGTAGCCATGAGCGTAGAGGATTATGAGTTGATGTCTTATAATACTCAAGAAATTAAAAGATACATCAATCAACTTGGAGAAATAATCGTTTATTATAGAAACGTGACAATAAATGATGAGGAAGGAGCTGCAGTTGAAATTAAAGTGGAGAAAGAAAATGAGTAGAATGAAAGAATCTATGAGTGTATGGGAAAGAGCTGAAATTGCAGCAAAGCTTTCCGCAATAGCATATATGAATCCAAAGCCTGCTGAAACAGCATGTAAAAAATTAGGCTTTGCTTCAGGAAAAATTATTAGTAGAGATGGAGCCGAAGTATTAATCGCAAAAGATAGAAATGATATGTGGTTTGCTTTTAGAGGAACTGAACCATCTAAACTAAATGACGTAATGGCTGATTTAAAAGTTATTAAAAACTCTGCTGTTGCTGGAGGAAAAGTTCATGGAGGATTTCAGGAAGAAGTAAATGATCTTTGGATGGATATTGTAAAAGAACTAGAACATAACGATCAATTAAAGGTACGAAAAGATGTATATTTTACTGGGCACAGTTTGGGTGCTGCTATGGCTACTATTAGTTCCACACGTTATCAACCTGAAGAACTCTTCACATTTGGGTCACCAAGGGTCGGAGGTAAACGATTCATCAAGAATATAAAATGTCCTCATTATAGATTTATGAACAATAATGATATTGTTTGTAGAATCCCACCAGCTTGGCTAGGTTTTAGACATCATGGAGAAATGATCTACTTTGATAGAAATGGAAATAAAGCTTTAAAACCAACTTGGGCTGATGTATTTTATGGTATTTTAAATAGCTGGAAAAGATTTAAATTCTTTGATGGCATTGTAGATCATGGTATGCCTAACTATGTAAAAGCTATAAAAGCTTTTGTAAAGGTGGAGAAGTAATATGCATTGGCTTATAGTACTTACACTCAAATCTATATTATCTTCTATAATTGGCAGTTCATTTTATCAATGGTTTAAAGAAACAACACTTGGCATCTGGTTTCAAAAACAAGTGGATAAGTTCATGGCTTACTTTGCAGAAAGATGGTCACTAGAACTAATGAAGAAAGATGCTAAATTCAGAAAGCAATATCCTCTACAAGCAGACAGATTAGATGAACTTGAAGCTGATTTAAATATGCTAGTAGATCTTCCTCTAATCAAAAAGGCTATTATTTCCCATATTGATGAAACCAAGGGGAAAATCAATATTGCGCCTAGTGGTGAAATGCCAATCTGGGTTGATGACAATAGCAAAAAATAATTAAAAAAACAGTTTACAAAATTTAACTTTTGTGATATAATATATAGTATTATTACTTAATTAACTAACAATGGATGATGGACTAAATTATATGACTATGCACGTAACAAAGCGTGATGGCTCAACGCAATCTTTTGATCTTGATAAAGTGCACAAGGTATTAGATTGGGCCACCCAAGATATTACCGGTGTCTCTATATCAGAAATCGAGCTAAAAGCAAATATACAACTCTATGATAAAATACCAGCTTATGATATTCATGAACTTCTTATTAAGAGTGCAGCAGAGCTTATATCAGAGCATACCCCCAATTACCAATTTGTTGCAGCAAGGCTTATATCATATAAGCTAAGAAAAGAAGTCTATGGTGACTATCAACCGTGGCCATTACGACAAATCATTATTGAAAATGTTTCAAGGGATGTGTATGATGGTGCTATCATGCAGGAATATGATCACAATGAAATAGACGAATTAGATGAATATATAAAGCATGACAGAGATGATACATTTACTTATGCTGGAATGGAACAGTTTAGAGGTAAATATTTAGTTCAAGATCGAAGAACAAAACATCATTATGAAACACCGCAAATATTGTACATGATGATTGCTGCTACTTTATTTGCTAAATACCCGAAAGAAACACGTATGAAATACGTAAAGGACTACTATGATGCAATTTCTCAATTCTATATATCACTACCTACGCCAATCATGGCTGGAGTTCGTACACCAACGCGTCAGTTTTCAAGTTGTGTGCTTATTGAATCTGGCGATAGTTTGGATTCTATCAATGCAACTGCCACTTCAATAGTAAAATATATTTCTAAGAAAGCAGGTATTGGTATTGGTGCTGGTTCCATTAGAGCTGAAGGCGCAAGAGTTGGTGATGGATCAGTTGTTCATACTGGTTTAATTCCATTCCTTAAATATTTCCAAGCTGCTGTAAAATCATGTTCTCAAGGTGGAGTACGTGGTGGTGCGGCTACAGTCTATTTACCTATTTGGCATTATGAATTTGAAGATTTGGTAGTACTTAAAAATAATAAAGGCACTGAAGAAAATCGTGTACGCCACATGGATTATGCTTTCCAATTAAATAAGCTTATGTATGAACGATTATTATCAGGTGGTGATATTACTTTCTTTGATCCAAATGATGTGCCAGGATTATATGAATCATTCTTTGATGATCAAGATAAGTTTAAAGAACTATACGAAAAATATGAAAGAGCATATTCAGTTCGTAAAAAATCTTTACCAGCGTCTGAAGTATTTTCAACATTAATTCAACAAAGAAAAGACACAGGTAGAATTTATATTATGAATGTAGACCATGCAAATGATCATGGCGCATTTGATCCAAAAGCTGCTCCAATTAGAATGAGTAACCTATGCTGTGAAATTGATTTACCTACAAGTCCAATGGGTGCAAATGATACTGATGGAGAAATTTCTTTATGTACTTTATCAGCAATCAATTGGGGTTTAATTAATGAACCAGCTGAATTTGAAAAGTATTGTGATCTTTCGGTAAGAGCTTTGGATGAATTACTTGATTATCAATCATATCCAGTATATGAAGCTGAAAGGGGTACAATGAATCGTAGACCACTGGGTATTGGTATTATTAACCTAGCATATTTCTTAGCAAAACGTGGTTTAAAATATGATGAAGGCGCATTTGAAACGGTAGATGAATACGCTGAAGCATGGTCATATTACTTAATTAAGGCTTCTCAGCAATTAGCTGAAGAAAAAGGTGAAATTCCTTTAAAAAATCACACAAAATATGCCCGTGGAAAACTCCCGATTGATACATATAAACGAGCGATAAATAATTTATTAGAGCATAAAGAAAGACTACCGTGGAACGAGCTTAGAGAAAAACTCCTAGAAACTGGTACTCGCAATTCTACTCTGATGGCATTAATGCCTGCTGAAACAAGCGCTCAAATTTCTAATAGTACTAATGGTATTGAACCTCCTAGAGCTTTAGTATCATATAAACAAAGTAAGGATGGAGTCATGGCTCAAGTTGTCCCAGGATACCATCACCTTAAAAATAAGTATGACTTACTCTGGGATCAAAAATCTCCAGATGGATATTTAAAAATTTGTGCAATATTACAAAAATACATTGATCAAGGTATTAGTGTCAACACATCTTATAACCCTGAATATTTTGAGGATAATAAGATACCAATGTCACAAATGATTACAGATCTTGTTACAGCATATAAGTATGGTTTGAAACAGCTTTATTACTTTAATACGTTTGATGGAGCTGGAGAAATAACCGATGGAGAAACGCATCATGCGTATGACGGGGATTCAGAAGTATACGAAGACGAAGACTGCGAAAGCTGCAAAATTTAAAGGAAAATAAATGCAAATATTGAAAAAGAATAAAAAGTCTCATTTAAAGAAATATATGTTTTTAGACGAGGCTGTAGATATTCAAAGATATGATGAAGTAAAATACCCGCAATTAGATAAAATTACAGATAAGCAATTAGGTTTCTTTTGGAGACCAGAAGAAGTTGATGTGTCTAAAGATAAAAAAGACTTTAACGCATTAACTCCAAATGAACAACACATTTTTACCAGTAATCTAAAACGTCAAATCCTACTTGATAGTGTACAAGGGAGAGCTCCAAACTTAGCATTCCTACCAATTGTATCTTTACCAGAAGTTGAAAACTGGATTGAAACATGGTCATTCTCAGAAACTATCCATAGTAGATCATATACACATATTATTAGAAATGTATATCCAGATCCATCTTTTGTGTTTGATGATTTATTAAATCAAAAAGAAATTATGGATTGTGGTAAATCTATTTCAAGATATTATGACGAATTGATTGATTGTAATAATGGACCTACAAATAAAATGGACCACAAAAAAGCTATTTGGTTAGCACTAATGAGTGCCAATGCATTGGAAGGTATTAGGTTCTATGTTTCATTTGCTTGTTCATGGGCATTTGCGGAATTGAAAAAGATGGAAGGTAATGCTAAAATTATTAAGTTTATTGCACGCGATGAAAACTTACATTTAGCAAGTACTACTACAATGTTAAAACTTCTTAAGAAAGAAGATAAAGATTTTGAAAAGATTTCAAAACAATTAGAACAAGAATGTGTAGACTTATATGTAGATGTTATTGAACAAGAAAAAGCTTGGGCTAAATATCTATTTACTGATGGTTCAATGATTGGATTGAACGAAAAGATTTTGTGTGATTACATCGAATGGATTGGATGTAAAAGAATGAGAGCAATTGGACTACCATGTCCTTACACAACGCCTCAAGCCAACCCATTACCATGGACTGAGAAATGGATTGGTGGTGGCAATGTACAGGTTGCTCCACAAGAAACAGAGATTAGTTCTTATGTGATTGGTGGAGTAAAACAAGATATCGATAACGACGCACTAAAAGGATTAAGCTTATGATAGAAATATATGGTAAGGATCAATGCCCTCAATGTGATATGGCTAAAAACATGGCCAACGCAAAAGGAATACAATTTAACTATAAACAATTAGGTACGGATTTTACAAGAGAAGAGTTATTCGAACAATTCCCTAATGCAAGGACTATGCCTCAAGTAAAAAAACTTGATGGTGGAGTAATTGGTGGATTTAAAGAATTTGGTCAATGGGTCAATTCTAAATTAGAATTAGATTAAGGAATTGATTTGAAAAGAACAGTTGTTGAATGCGAATATTGTTATAATAGGTCCGTGATAGGTCATAATGAAGATGAGATTGTTTTATTTTGTCCACATTGCGGAGAGCCAGTAGGGGACGATCTAGAAGAGCTAGATTTCGAAGAGTAAAATGACATGGCATTACGAAGACAAAGAGTGGCAGTTACCAGAAGATTGGAGTCCTCAAGACGTATATGGTTTTGTGTATCTAATAACAAATTTAGAGACGAACCAAAAGTATGTGGGGAAGAAGTTCTTTTGGAGCAAAAAGACATTACCAATAACCAAGACAAGAAAACGCCGTAAAAGGTTATTAGTTGAATCCGATTGGAAAGACTATTGGGGTTCAAGCAAACATCTACAAGAGGATGTTAATAAGCAAGGTGAAAATAAATTTCATAGAGAAATACTTCACCTTTGTAAAACCAAAGCAGAATGTGCTTATATGGAAACTAAAGAACAATTCGATAGGGAGGTTCTTTTAACAGATGAATATTATAATGGTATTATTAACTGTAGGATTGGCGGTGCTTCCGTTAAAAAGTTTTCAAAATAACCGTTTACATTTAATAAAAACTGTGTTATAATATACTATATGAAAGATAATGTTATACAATTCCCAATGGACCGAGTTAAGAGTAAAATCTCTGAGGAACAATTGGAATTTGAAGATTATTACATGGACATGGCTGAGGAATCTACAGAAATAGCTCAGCATATTTTATTATTAATTGAAGAAATACTAAAAGATTTAGATCTACCTAATTTTCAAGGTATAGATTTTAGAACTAGAGAGTTTGCGGAATCTAGAGATATGATGGTAGTAATAAATATGGTTGCTTCTATGTTAATGAGATTTGGAGGTATTACCCATTTCCTACAACCGGAATTGGAAATACTATATGATAAACTAATTGAAATGCAAGGTACACATGATTTTACTTGATTACAGCCAAATTGCACTAAGCAATATTATAGTGCAAAAACTAAATGATGAAAATATGATAAGACATATGATACTAAATAGTATCAGAATGTATAATAAGAAATATAGAAATGAGTATGGACAAATGGTAATTTGTGCTGATGGCGCAAATACTTGGAGAAAAAACTATTTTCCAGAATATAAAGCTCATCGTAAAAAGAATAGAGATGAATCATCTCAAGACTGGACAGAAATCTTTAGGATTCTAAATTTGGTAAGAGACGAAATAAAAGAAAACCTGCCGTATAAGGTTATTCATATTGAGGGTTGCGAAGCCGATGATGTTATTGGTACCCTTGCTTTACAGACTCAAGAGTTCGGACAACACGAACCTGTAATGGTTATTTCATCTGATAAAGATTTTATTCAACTACAAAAGTTTAACAATGTTAAACAATTCTCACCAATTCAAAAGAAACTCGTAACCGATCCTAATCCTCGTAAGTATATGTTTGAACATATATGCAAAGGAGATAAGGGCGATGGTATTCCAAATATATTATCACCAGATAATGCTATCATTGATGAAATTAGACAATCACCAATGACTAAAAAGAAAATGGAACACTGGGCTGACAATGCAGATAACTTAAAAGAAGTTATGACAGCTGAAGAGTATAGAAACTATATTAGAAATAAAACTCTAATTGATTTAACTGAAGTTCCTGAAGTACACCAACAACTAATTATAAATACTTTTATGGAACAAAAACCTGCTATGAAAATGAAGGTTTTGAATTATTTAATTAAGAAAAGATGCAATCTATTGATTGAATGTGTGGAGGAATTTTACAATGGCTAGACCAGCAAGAGTACACGAGATACTCGAAAAAACGAATAAACTTGGAAAAAAAGAAGAAAGAATCGAATACTTAAGAGAAAATGAAGGTACCGCTCTCAAGGACATTTTAAGAATTGCCCTTGATAATACTATTTCCCTTGATGCTTTACCTGAAGGAACACCACCTTATAAAGCATTTGAGCCTACTGAAAATAGACCAGATCCAGCAAAAGAACTTTTATATGAATACGGTCAATTTAGAAATTTCATTAAAAAAATTACCCCGAATTTAAACCAATTCAAAAGAGAAACAATGTTTGTTGATCTTTTGGAATCTATTCATCCGGAAGATGCAAAACTTTTGTGTGATGCCAAAGATAAAAATATCAAACTCAAATATATCACAAAGGCGTTAATAAAATCAGCATTTCCCGATTTAATCGTAAAATAAGGAGAAGCATCGACATAAACTTTATATCATGATAGTTTTTCAATTAACAATAACCTGGAGACTGCTTATGAGTTATATTCAAATTGAACGCCTTAAGAAAGACAGAAATGAGGCTCTATACTATCAACGAAGATTACAAAAGAAAGGTAAGGAAGTGTTAGCGTACAAGATGGAAAAAAAGATTGCACACTTAAACCAATACCTCAATGATATGGAGGCAATAGGCAGATAATATAGTATTACCCCTTGGTGAATTTATTTTCACTGAGGGGTTTACATTTGATTGAAACTATGTTATAATATACATTATGAATATTTTTATACTAGACCAAGACCCTGTAAAAGCTGCGCAACAACAATGTGATAAGCATATACCAAAAATGGTTGTTGAATCTGCGCAAATGTTATCAACCACGCATCGTATGATCGATGGAACAATGGAACGTAGGCCATCAAAATCTGGCTCTATGTTACAATACTACAAACTTGATGACTATCGTGAACAATTGTTATACAAAGCAGTTCACTTTAATCATCCATGTACAGTATGGACTCGTGAAAACAGTAGTAATTATAATTGGCATTTTATCCATTTTGTTGCTCTTTGCGAGGAATATACATATAGATACGGTAAAACACATGCAACGTATAAAAAGCTAGGAACAGTCTTAAGAAATCCACCAAGGAATATTCCACATGCTAATGGTAAATCACCATTTAAATTGGCAATGGGTTCTAATCCAGAATGTATTTCTGAAGACGCAGTTAAAGCATACCGCGCGTTTTATCAAACAAAACAATCAAGGTTCGCTATGAAGTGGACAAAACGTAAAGTACCGGAGTGGTTTAATTATGCCTCTGTATGATTTTAAAAATAAAGAAACAGATGAATTGGAAGAACACTTTGTTTCTATAGCTGACTATGATCAGTTTTTATTAAATAACCCACACTTAGAAAGAGCATTTACAAAAATGAATATTGGATCTATGGGTGGAGGAAGTTTTTTAAAAGCAGCCGGTGATGGCTGGAAAGAAGTACAAGATAAAATTAAGAAAGGATTACCGCCAAAAGACAGAGGAAATATTAGAACAAAATGAAAAAGCCTAATGTTTTAAAACTTGAACATTTAGTTAAATTAGATCCATTAACAGCTAATCAAAAATTAGCATTTGACGCATTTGAATCAGGTAGTCATATGTGTCTTGATGGATCTGCCGGTACAGGTAAAACTTTCATATCTTTATACCTAGCTCTTGAAGCGGTATTGAAAAAAGATTATGACAAAGTTGTTATTGTAAGATCTGCTGTACCAACAAGAGATATGGGTTTTCTTCCGGGCACTCAAGAAGAAAAGGAAGATGCATACACACAACCATATAAAGCAATTGTAACAGATTTATTTGATGATAGTGAAGCTTGGGATAAGCTTACTAGATTAAATAGAAAAATTGAATTTTTAACCACCTCATTTATAAGAGGTTTAACTATTAAAAACGCTGTCGTTATTGTTGACGAATCACAAAATTGTAATTACCACGAGTTGTGTTCTGTAATTACAAGGCTTGATGAAGATTGTAGATTCATTATGGCCGGTGATTATTACCAATCTGATTTCACTCGTAAGGGAGATCAAGACGGTATCAAAAACTTTATTAATGTTATCAAACATATGAATCAATTTGAACACATTGAATTTAAATGGGAAGATATTGTTAGAAGTGGATTTGTGAGAGACTTTATAATGACAAAGGAACTATATGAAAACGGGAAACTTTAAGCATGAATCGATTGATTTGGGATACGATGATTTGGTTGCAACAACAGCCGATACTGGCAGAACATATGCCGCTCCTACCGGTGTTAGTTATCCTTCTATTACAACAGTCCTTTCTATATTAAGTGAGGATCATATTCGGGCTTGGAGAGCTCGGGTAGGAGAAGAAGAAGCTAATCGTATATCACGTAGAGCATCTGGTCGTGGAACCGCTGTCCACACAATGCTGGAAAAATATGTAGACAATGATCCAACGTTTGATGAAGGTGTAATGCCACTAATTAAATCAAACTTTATGGAAGTAAAGGATATACTTGATAAAAGATTAACCAAAGTATATGCTCAAGAAGCTGCTCTATATTCTGACCATCTTGGTGTGGCAGGTAGAGTAGATTGTGTTGGAGTCTTTGATGGAAAAAATTCTATTATTGATTATAAAACAGCACGTAAAACTAAGAAGAAAGAATGGTGCGAAGGCTACTTTGTCCAAGAAACAGCTTATGCTATTATGTGGGAAGAACGTACTGGCATGCCAATTACACAATTGGTAACTGTTATTGCCGGCGATGAAGGACCACAGGTGTTTATTGAACATCGTGATAATTGGTCTAAAAAGCTTTTGGAAACCATTGCTGAATATAAAAGAAGGAAGTTGTTCGGGAGGTAATATGAAGAACCTAAGAGATTCAATGGTAAAATCATCCATTGATTACATGGAAGCACAAATGAATAAGCATAAAATGAACGCAGAAATCATTTTAAGCAACCACGTATCGGTTGGTGAGCATTCTGATCAAATGGAAACTCTTGAAAAAGAGTTAGGTTTGATGGCAGAATATCATGATAAATTAGAAATTTTATTAAAATATTTCAAATAAACCGTTTACATTTGGTTCCAACTGTGTTATAATATACATATAAATTGATAAGGAACTATGAAAAAAATGAAAGATAATATTATATTGGTGGATTGCGACGGAGTCCTTTGTGACTGGGAATACGCATTTAGCCAGTGGATGCAACATACAAAAGGTATTTCAACTAAAGTTTTTAGTGCCTATAATGTTGGTGAAAGATTTGGTATTACAAGAGCTGAAGGTAAGATATTAGTTAATGAGTTTAATGACTCAGCAGCTATTGCCTTCTTACCGCCATTAAGAGATTCAGTCTATTATATGAAAAGATTGAATATGTTACATGGTTATAAATTCCATTGTATTACCTCATTAAGTATAAATAAGTATGCGCAAAAGCTAAGAATCCAAAATTTAGAATTACTATTTGGAAAAGAGTTATTTGATGACTACATCATCCTAGGTTGTGGTGATGATAAAGACGAAGCACTTGCTCCCTATGAAGGAACTGAATGCTGGTGGATTGAAGATAAACCTAAAAATGCAGAATTGGGAGCCAGCTTAGGATTAAATTCTATACTCGTAGCTCATGAGCATAATGCTTATTATAAAGGTGCCATTCCAAGATATTGGAAGTGGAAAGAAATATATAAACACATTACTGGAGAAATGTAATGATCCAACTTTTTCGTGAATTTATGTCAAGCAAACCTGCATGTTTTGTGGGTATTGCCATTGGCGGTGTAGCAATTAGCGCTGGTTTTCTTGGCGGTGGTTTTATTCAAGTCATGACAGGCATAGCCTTAGTAGTAACGGAATTTTGGCTTTTATGGGAGATACATAATGCCGACGAAGTTTAAAAAATCTTCGACAATAAGAGATAAGGCTACTGGTAAAAACAGAGCAGAGCATTATTATATGCACACAACGTCGACTAAAGAATTAGTTGAATATTTAGATAATCCTAACGGACAACCAAAAATTAAGCAAAAAGTGCGAAATGAATTGGTACGTAGGGGAAATGAAGCTACATAAGTGGTGGAGAATCTGGGCAAAATCGCTTGGCGAAAAAGTTGGAGAAACAGATCGTCAAGCTAATGCTGTAGCTGCAATAAGAACTTTTTGGTGGATAACACACATTGTAACATGTTTTTTTATTATTGCAGGTAATAGCAAAATGCTTGGGCTATGGTAAAATAATGAAAGTAACTATAAATGTAGAAGTTGATACTGATAATAGAAAAGATGTTGAAACAGTTGAAGACTTAATTGAAATATTAAAACAAATTAAAGCACAATCTGAAGACTCATAATTCTCAAAAATTATAAATAGTAACTAGAATTACTGTATAAATAATAGTAAAGGAGAGAGTTATGAGTAACAATTTACTTGATTTTGATTTTGGCTTTACCGCCGTTGATGAAAACGAATTAGAAGCTGTACAATCTGTTAAATCGGAAGTAAGCACTGCTTCGGCTAACGTGCAAGAGCTAGAAGATAAAATCAATCGGTTGTATAATTCTATACTCCCTCTATTAACTAATCTTAAAAAGAATCCAGAAAAAGAATATATTCTATGGCCAAATAGAGTTGAAAAAATAGAACAATTCGAGGATCTAATTTCAGGAATTATTAAGTAATGGGTTTTGATAATATACATAGAGAATTTCCACCTAATGGTCCAATAAGCCTAGGAAACAGTGAAGTTTCATCTACAGGAGTTGCTGAATGCCACATGGAATTTACCAGTGCTACAACAACAATGAAATTTAGGACTTTTCTAGCAAGGATTGCTGCTTTATATCCGCTTTCTGCTGCAACCACGTATTATGGACCATATGATATTGTGTCTGGAACATGTAGAGGATATAGCAGAACAAAAAATACTAATTATACTAGACAACATGCTGGTGATGGTGTCGGTAATGCAACTGAAAAACGATGTGGTTATTATGATAGTTCCCCAACAGGAACAGCTTTAGCAACTACTTATGACAAATATCCATTTTCTTGGTTTAATCGCCATGGTTATAATAAAAATCATAGTGATTTTAACTATACAATAGGTAGTACAAATTTTAATAGGATGGAACATGGCGGAGTTGCTCGAGGAGAATATGGAGGCGTCCCTCCTACATGCGGTATTGATTTTGGAAATGGTAATAATACTATAGGATCATTAAAATCTGGAACTGATAGTTCATGGAGTGTAACAAATGGAGATGTTATTATTGATCAAGTTTTGTGGATGAAAAATACCGCCACTGATACTCGAGGGTTAACTGATCTTGAAGGAATTATTATGTTATCCTTTTTTGTTGATCATGATAACCTATCTACCCAAGCCTACATTGATGCGGCATATGTTGAAATAAATGGACAATTTTTTAAACTTAATACTGCAGCCGGAATGATGCAGGGAATGAATAACTTTGCTGCGGATGGCGGTGGGCCACAGAATTTTGACGGCTCAACAATTACATATACATTCGGCACTGGCACTACAACTAATCAAGTTTTAGTTAATTCTATGCAAGCCTATATGATTATATGTACGGACGAACAAATAAATGCTTTGAATGCCTATAGCGATAACGCAACCCATGATTATATAAAGGTATACACTAGTTCTCAAGGGCCGGTAAAATATAATCGTGGTCTTCATGAGCATTTAGACAAATCTACAACTGATGCTAATTTTACAGATTTAAAACTTCATACAAGTAGTGCTAGTAATTTATATGGAGATAAAACTATTGCCGGTAGTTCTGCAATTGGGACTTATAGTGGTAATGGTCTTTATCATGGTTTAAAATTAATAGCAGAGGCTACTAATCCAGATATATTATTAAACACCGAATCTGGTCAAATGCAATTAAGCGATTACTATGGTCTCCCTATACCAAGATACGCAACTAGATTAGATATAGGTATTGTAAGAACTACTTCAATATGTATGAAAAGCTGTTCTTATTCTTATTACTATGGATATAGTAAATCTGCATCCAACGGTGGAGATAGTACTGAAGAAACATTTTCATATTTAAGTAATCAAGATACTTGGGACCAAGAAGGAAATTCTATTGAATTAGAATATATAGAACTTGGATTTGGTTCTTTCGCATTTGCAACCTACGCTGATAAGCTACAATTTTCGAATGCTAGTAGTAGTGAAAAAAATCGATTTGGACCAAGACTCGGATTAAATCATATGTATTTAATTGATGAGGTTGAGGATCAAGTTATTAAAAAATATCGATTAGTTCCTGAAAGCCCAAGCTCTAGTGGAGACACCGGCGGCAATATTTGCTTTAATTTTATCGACGAATCTGCAGATCATTCTGCAATAGGATTAGTTACTGATTATACTAATATCAAAGACTATTATGATAACTCTAGAAAATTATTGGTGGTAATATGCTAACGTTACAAAAAGCAACGCAATTAGATGAAATAGAATTTAATCATTTATACAATAGAAGTATAAATGCTCATGATGAAATTGAATATTTTGAAAGACAAAAAAATATATCGGAAACCGGTCAAGATTTTACTGAAAGAGAATTAAGAAAAAAATCATTTAATACATTTAATGAAGTATTAATTAATGATCTTGAAACAGACTTTTTGATTGAGATAAGAGAAGATGGTAATATAATTGGATTGGCAACTTGTCAATTAGAATCAGCTTATAATAATAATATGTATGAAGACCAATATAGAATTGGTGCTTTTTTAGGTTGTAATGATAGTAGCGGAAATAATCATTGGTTATTTGGAGAAGAATATTATCAGGCCAGAAATACTTTTTGGAGTTCGATAGAAATTTCAGGATGGAAAGAAGTTTATAATTCTTGGGATAGCCCATTAGTTAGAATTACTAAGTCTTTACTTCCAAAAATTCAAAGATATTGTAATGTAGAAATCTACGAAGATACTTATAAATATAAGAAAGGTGATATAACTGAGCAGGAAGAGGCAGTAGTTAAAAGTATGCCTAATCCTATTGTAATTAAATATAGTAATTTAGAGGAATAAAATGAATATTGATAAACTAAGAGAACAATTAATAATTGATGAAGGTCAAGTGAATGAGGTATACCTAGATCACTTAGGCTATCCAACTTTTGGCATCGGTCATTTAGTATTGGAAAGCGATCCAGAACATGGATGCGAAGTAGGTACTAAAGTCGATGAAGAAAGAGTTGTTGAAGTCTTCGAAAAAGATGTACAATCTGTTATCGAAGACTGTAAAAAGTTACATGATGGTTGGGAGGATTATCCTGAAGAGGTAAAACAAATCGTCGCAAACATGATGTTTAATATGGGTCGTACTAGACTAAGTAAATTTAGGAAGCATAATGCAGCATTACAATGCGGTGATTGGAATGAAGCAGCTAAGGAAGGAAGAGATTCACGATGGTACAGACAAGTGACAAACAGAGCGGAGAGACTAATGTCTCGATTAGAAGAGGTATGAGGTTCTTTGAATCTGAATTACCGCAAGAAAAACAAAAATATACCGGATGGTACTATTGCTCAGAAAGAAAAGCATACTACCGATGGGATAAGTTTATAGGAGAAAAAAATGAGGCTAATTAGCTTAAATGGTGCGGAAACAACTTTAGCATCAGCAACAACAGTAGGTAACGCTAATGTTGTTAGACTATATAACACCGGTGCAACGGGTGTAACTGTTACTCAAAAGAGTGTTCCAGTAAGTGTTACTAAAGCAACACAAAACAATGCTTCAGCAACCGGAACTACATTTCTTTTGAACAATGTTGATGGTATTCAATTAGGAGATGTTGTTACTGGTACTGGAATTTCTGGTACAGTTACAGTCGTAGCTATTCCGGTTGGTTCAGGACAGAATCCAACAAAAAATGTTGTTCTATCTAGTGAACAAACTTTAGCTGCAACAACAGATTTAAGTTTTGTTCAACCTGTAGTTAGTAAAACTGTTACAGTTGCTCCAAAAATTGGTGAGTATATTGAAAAGACCCCTAGCGATACACTTGAAGGTGGCGCATCAGTTAAGGCCGTTTCAGTAGCTTATAAGTAAAATGACTGATATATTTGGATTGATATCCGATGTAGGACTACCAATCGCTGGCGCTTTGGCTAGCGGTGCGTTTGTTTTTATCATTATCAAACAAATATTATCTGGAGTTTTAGATCAAATTAATACTCTTAATATATTTACTAAGAGTTTAGAAAATAGAGTACGTACGATGAACAATGAGATCGTAAAGATCGACATGTTAGTTTCAAGTGCTCTTGAATTAACCCCACCTATAGATAGAATAGCTAGGGCTGAAAATTTTATAGAAGACGGTAATATCGACGTCAGACGGGATTAACCATGGATGCGTTAAATCCGGCTGTTTTGATATCCGAATATGGATTTACTACCGTTGCCATTGTCGGCCTTGGTTATTTCGTATTTTTTGTATGGAAGTTTATTAATAAAGAATTAGATCCAAAGATCGAAGAGATGCATATGGGTCTAATAAAGCTAATTGATCAGGTAAGAATGCTTGATCAAGATATGATAAGACTACAAGAAAAAATTAAAGTAGTTTTGGAGTACAGGGAAAGACAAAAATATTTGAGTGAAAATGAAAATGAAGAGAATAAAAAATAATTTAGAAATCAGTGCACTACTTTGCGTTTTTGGTTTATCTTTATCTGGGATAGTTCATTCCCAAGAAATCGTGCATACGTTTAAAAATCCATCTTTTAGTGGAATAGGAACAGGCGCACATTATCTTACAATTGAAAACCAAGAACATAGTAGGAAAAAAGCTATTGAGGATGCTTTGGAAGCGGCAAGAAAAGCAGCTGAAAGAGCTGAAGAAAATACAACTTTAGCTAAGTTTATTCGTAACTTAGAAAGTAGAATATATGCTCAAATGGCTAAGCAATTGGTTGAATCAATGTTTTCTAATGATAATGCTGTAAGGTTTGGTTCTTTTACATTAGAAGGGTCCATTATTACATATGAAGTAATAACCAATGATGATGGTACAGAGTTTATTAAAATGACTATCACAGATGAAAATGGATCAGAAACTGTAATCGAAATACCAGTAGGATCTGGTAACTTTGGTCAGGATCCAGACAATGGTTAGGATTCTATTAGCATTATTATTTTTAACTGGTTGTTCATCAATGCCAAAGTGGAGTCCTAATCCACAGGATTGTTCAGCACCAGAAATTAAAGATGTTGTAACATTATCACAACAAATAAAGCGTAAATATATTTGTGTTGATGTTGCTGAGGTAGTTAGGCTACCAGCATATGTAGAATTATTAAATGTACCGCCGGCAAAAGAAATGCCAGTAGTTGCGGTATATGGTTTTACCGATAAAACGGGACAAAGGAAAGCCCGTGATGGTATTGCAGATTTTTCAACTGCAGTAACTCAAGGTGGAACCGAAATGTTAATTGATGCTTTGAAGACTGCCGGTGGTGGTACGTGGTTCAGGGTTGTTGAAAGACAGGGAATCGATAATCTAGTAAGAGAGAGACAAATTGTAAGGTCTACTCGACAAGATGTAGCTAAAGCCCAGGGGACTGAGGCAAAAGGAGTTGGACCACTTTTATTCGCAGGAATGATAATAGAAGGTGGGATTATTGGTTATGATTCTAATACCGAAACTGGAGGTCGAGGCGCAAGATATCTAGGAATAGGTTTTAGTAAACAATATCGTAAGGACGTTGTAACAGTTTCTATAAGAGCAGTTTCTGTTTTAACGGGTGAAGTATTATTGAATGTCCAAAGTAGGAAATCGGTATTATCCTACGGTTCGGGCGGCGATGTATTTAGGTTCATTGAACAAGGAACAGAGCTGGTTGAATATGAGGACGGTGTTGGTAATAATGAGTCGGTGACATACGCGGTACGAACAGCTATTGAGGCTGCCGTGCTAGAACTAATATACCAGGGTCATGACCGTAAATTCTGGAATTTAACTGAGGGCCATCGTCATCCTCACCAAATGGATGGTAAGAATGATAGGCACTCAACAAACGAGGAAATACAAAAATGAAGAAACTAATTAGTATAGTAGTACTATTGTCGACATCATTCGTTTTTGCACAAGCCACAGATGATAATGAAATTATGATAGAACAAAGTGGTGACACTTTGACATTATATATTGATCAGGTTGGATATGGTAACAAAATCGGCCTAGATGATTTTTCATCATCAGGTTCTGATATGACTATTGATGGTTCAAGTTTAACATTTGACATTGATATGATCGGTAATCAAAATTTAATTTATGGCCCTGTTGTCATGGATTCATCTTCTTTGACTTTCTCTTTAACGGGAGATTCAAATGAGGTGGACTGGAATATCGGTTATATCGGTAGTTCAGACGATTCTGATTATAATTTTGACATAACTGGCGATTCAAATACATTTGATATTGATCAAGGTTATGAAGCTAGTGCTGAAAGATTAGATGCTGATTTAATATTAGTTGGTAGTTCTAATGTATTTGATCTTGACTTTGAGTCCGACGATTCTACATGGAATTGGGATATTACAGGTTCAAGTAATAATATTAATACACTTCAAAACGATGGAGCTCAATCACTTACAGTTGTATATGATGGAGATTCTGGTGATATTGATATTAATCAAATCAGTGGTACTTGTGCAGGTAATGACGTAGCATGCTCAAGTCCTAATTCAACTATTAATTTAGATATTACATCTGACAATGCAACAATTCAAATCAACCAAAAAGATTCTGCAGGCGATTCATAATACGCGTCTAATGGCGACGATTAGGAATAATCTAGTACTTTTATTGATTTTTGCCGGTGGGGTCCAAGCGGACTCTATCGGTGACATTGTTGAATCAACTGGCATAGGTTCCATTCTTAGGAACAATGTAGAAATACCACATCAAACAAGCACATCAATTGAGTTAAACGATGAAGCTCGAACTGGTAATGGCCGTATGTTAATTATGTTTTTGGATAAAGCAGAATTAGCATTAAGAGAACATTCTGAAGTATTAATTGATGAGATATATTACGACCCAGATCCTTCATTATCAAAAATGAGTATGAAGTTTACGATGGGTACAGCAAGATTTGCTTCGGGTAGATTAGGATTAGTCAATAAAGCTAATATTGATATTACCACACCCACAGCATCTATTGCAGTTAGAGGAACAGACTTTACTACAACCGTTGATGAGTTGGGTAGGTCACTTATAATTTTATTACCAGATGATGAAGGTAATCCATCTGGTGAAATTGTTGTTTCAAATGAAGGTGGAGAAATAACTCTTAATCAAGCATATCAAGCAACAATGGTTTCTTCTTTAGATAGTAGACCAACACAAGCAGTTAAAGTAAATGGTATTACCCCAGCTTTAATTGACAATATGTTTATTGTATCTCCACCGCAAGAAGTGGAAGATAGGATAAAAGAAGAAATGGCCGATGAAAGAGATGAAGATAGAGGCCTATTGGATGTAGACTATTTAGCATTTGAAGAATTAGAAATAGACGAATTAGAAGAAACTGCTGAAGATTTAGAGTTTAGTGAATTAGATATTGATGAGCTGGATGTAGAATATTTAGTTGATGTGTTGGATATAATTGATTCGGCTGACTTATTTGATACACTTGGAGAGTTCGATATTAAAGGTGCAGCCAGAGGATTTAATGAAGAATCACAATACAATGTTTATTTACAGGACGGAGATTTAGTATTATATAGAAATGTAAATGGACTAATAAGAATTAAATTTGGAGCTGGGGGTAACTTTACTCTTGCTACAAATACGCCAACATGGAGTGGTGATATATCTGGCAATGATGGCGAAGATATATACATTTATATAAATCAACAAAACTGAGGTAATTATGAAAAATTTAATATTAGGCTTATTTTTATTTTCGGGCTTTTCACTAGCCCAAGACGACAATCAAATTTCTTTAGAACAATCTGGAAATAACCTAGCATTAGGCATAGATCAAATTGGATATAATAATCAAATACAAATGAATGATAGTAATTCATATATTACAGCTTCAAACTTGTCAATGTATCTAGTACAATATAATGAATCTAGTGGAATTAATAAAATAATCTTTGACGAAGTAAGTGGCTCAGGTAATCAAATAAAACTTGCCCAAGGCGTCGCATGGAATACTCTTGATTCTGATACAGATTTAACTTGGTGGAATGATGGATATGAAGGTGGTGGTCATGAAATAGATATTACACTTTATGGTGATAATAATGAGATGGCTGTTCAGCAAACAAATCAAGGGTCTACTACAGGTCATAGTTTCGATTTACATCTCGCTGGAGATGGTAATAAGGTTCAGGTTAAACAACAAAGCGATGGCGATAAGAATTTAAACTTAACAATTTATAATGATTACAATGATGTGTTTGTTCGCCAAAAAGGTAATAATGCAAGTCATAACGCAGACATAACACTTGACGGATTATACGGAACAGATTTAATCTTAAAACAAATGAGTACTACAAATCAAGGATATAGTATAACTCAATATTGCGTAACTGTAGGAGGTTGTGCTGTGACGGTAACTCAAGAATGAAGTACATTACGTCCATTTGGGCTACATTTTTAATAGGTGCGGCTCTTATTGGATTAAGAGTTGTTGATCCACCAATGGTAGAGCAACTCAGATTAAACACCTTCGATTCCTATATTAGGAGCATCCCCTCTCGTGAATCGGGTAGGGTAGTCCTATTGAACATCTCAGAAGACTCACTGTCTGCACTTGGTCAATATCCCTTTCCAAGGCATACATATGCTCAAATGATATCGGACCTCAGAAATGCCAATGCGGGTATGATTGGGTTTACTATTATGTTTCCGGAGGCTGATAGGTTCGGTGGGGATGAAGTTTTTGCCTCTTGGGTGAAAGATAACGGTATTATATTGGCTCAAGATGCTGATGAAGATGGTAGATCTACCTCAGCACCTTATGTTGGAACTGCTGTGTTTGGGACAGGAGATCCTCTAAACCATGCAATACGTTATAAAGGTTTAGTCACTAACATACCAAAAATAGAAGAAGGAGCATGGGGACATGGTCTAATTAATGGTATGCCAGAGGTAGATGGATTGGTAAGAAGAATACCACTCATATCTCAAATCAATGGACAACTATATCCGTCATTTGCTTTAGAAACTGTAAGAGTTGTGAATGACAAAATATCTTATACAGTTAAAGTAAATGAAGTAGGGATAGAAGAAATTATAATTAGACCATTTAGAATACCAACTGATGCAAATGGTTCTATGTGGATTAATCCTAATTATACCTTTAAGGAAATAGACTACGTGTCCAATGAGTCACTACCCGATCTTCAGGGTGCCACTGTACTGGTGGGTCTAACGGCCAAAGGTCTAGCTGCACAAATCGCAACGCCTGCTGGGATGCGGTCTGCGCATCATCTACAAGCCTCTGTAATTCAAACCTTAATGGAGCAAGAAACTCTTCGTCGTCCCGTGTGGGCGGATCTTCTTGAGATTGTGGGAATGGTAGTTGGAACTGTACTTCTGGTTTGTGCGGTTTATTACTTACCAATTTGGATGTCATTTTCTATCTTCTTCACTATTGTTGGATTAAATGCTTATGGAGTCTATTACTTGTGGGACAAATCACAGATACTCCTGGACCTTAGCTATTCACTAATATTATATATACTTTTACTAACTTCAGCGAGTTTCAATAATTTCTATAAGCAGTTTATGCTAAGACAGCAAATCAAGAAACAATTTGAAACTTACCTTGATCCACGCCAAGTTATGTTATTACAAAAAGATCCATCATTGTTAAAGCTTGGTGGTGAACGAAGAGAAATGACTTTCTTGTTTATGGATATATGTGGATTCACACCTGTATCAGAACACTATAAAAATAATAATGATCCAGAAGGGTTAGTGTTACTCATTAATGATTTCTTAGATAACATGACAAAAATCATACTAGCAAATGGTGGCACTATTGATAAATATATGGGCGATTGTATAATGGCATTCTGGAATGCTCCATTGGATTGTCCAAACCACGCAGACATGGCTGTTAAAACAGCACTTGAAATAGAGGCAAAAACAAATGAACTTAGACGAAAATATAGTGAACAGGGTTTACCCCCCATCAATGTTGGTACTGGTATCAATACAGGTGATTGCATTGTTGGTAATATGGGTAGTGAGTCAAGGTTTGACTATTCAGTCATCGGAGACGCAGTCAACCTTGCCGCAAGACTCGAAGCAACAGCAGCTAGAGGAGAGTACATTAACTGTCCGACCATCATCTCTAGTTTCACAATGGAACAACTTACCGACTTTAAACCGAGACCGATAGGTGATATAAAGGTTAAAGGTAAGGAAGAGCTCATAAAAATTTATTCCTTATAACTTCTGGTTCTATCCATATAACAAAAAGATCTAAAAAAATGAAAAAAAGCCTTTACATTTACTGAAAAACCGAGTATAATATACCTATATTAAATGATAAGGAACTAAGTTATGAAAGAGATCAAATTTACTAAAGAGGCCTATCGTGAAGAGATGTGGGAGCGTAAGGCAAACGGTTTTGACACGGAGTCATTTGAATCATGGAAAGCTCGCAAGGAAGCTACACTTGATTACTTCCAGAACGTTTGGAACTCAACCCTCGATATTGAGGAAGAACGTCAAATTGCTGCTGAAGCGTGGGGTGTATAATGAAGTCATTTAATGAAGGTTTAGAAGGTTTGTTGGAAGCTATCAAAATGGATTATTACCGTTGGTATTTAAGGACTGAATATTGTAAGGGTGAAGAAGATGCTATGGACGAAGCCGAAAAGATGAAAGATCAAATGAGCTTTGAAGAAGGTCGCAAGTATATCAAGGTTCTTCGTACTGATAACCAACAAAGTGTGTGGGGATTCATTATGAAAGACGATGATAATAAATTTAAAAAAGGTGATATTTTGATGGCTGCTGGCTTTAATGCTCCAGCTCGAAATAAACCTCGTGGTAATATCCTCGAAGAATACTTCATTAACTGGACAGGACCTCGTTACCTATAATGCCAATTATCCTTTTGAAAGGTAGAATCAAACACAAAGCAAAGGTGCGAGCTTACGTTGAGCACCTTTGTAAAGACCTTGGAATTAATCGTATGTGGTCCAAGGTTCTATTCATTCGATTTCATACTTCTCTTAAAAACGAATCCCAGGGGTTATGCTGGGGAGATCGCAATGAGGGTTACGCTGAAATTGATATAGCTCGAACATCAAATGGAGACGATATTGCATACGAAACAATAATGCAAACCTTAGCTCATGAAATGGTACATGCTAAGCAATATTTACGTGGGGAACTAAACGGATGGACAAATTCTTGGAAGGGCAGTAAACCAAGAAATTATAAATATGAGAACGCACCGTGGGAAAAAGAAGCGTATAAGCTAGAATTGAAATTATATGAGAACTTTTGGTTATAACCATATAACAAAAAGATCTAAAAAAAGTGCATTTTTTTTCAAAAAACCGTTTACAAACGGCCAAAAATGTAGTATAATATACCTATATTAAATGATAAGGAACTAAATTATGAAGTTAGCATTAAGTAAAGCAATCAACAACATTTCTTCGATGGATGAGTTGAATGAAGCAATTGATTTGATTAAGATTAAGCAAAAGCAATTGAGAGCTATGAAAACACTCTCAGCAAAATCATCGATTTCGGTTGGTTCAAAAGTGAAGATTACATCCAAAAGTGGTGTAGAGTTTGGTGTTGTTGAAACCATTAAGAGAACTAAGGCCATCGTTTCAATTGATGGAATTAGATACAATTGTCCAATTAGCCTTTTGGAGGTAGCATAATCATGTCACTATTAACAAATAAAGAAAAAGCACAATGCATCGTCGCTGGTCTTGCCGCGGCGTTCGCATTAACATTTGTAATTGAAGCCTTGGCCACAGTAATATTTATGCCAGAGGTTCAAATAAGTCATTCCACTGGGGAATGCGTAAAGGTAATTAATTTTAGAATCGAAGACGCTTGGTCTTGCGAAAATCTTCCATCAAAATACAATCACGTTTGGGTAAAATAATATGTCATATCAAGTCATAGCAGTTCGTACTTCACCAGTCACCGGTAAGGATAACCAAATGGTTATCAACGCCACCAATGAGCAATTCATTGCGTGGGAAGAAGGCGCTCTTATTCAAGATGCCATGCCTGATGCAACTGAAGATCAGCGAGAGTTCCTGATTTCAGGTTGTACACCAGAGTGCTGGGAATCACTCAGCACGGGGGTGGAGGCCTAATGGATTGCATGGTCTGGTGCGTAAGTTGGTTCGATAAAAAGAATGAAAAACATATCGAATGGGGAGTCCCAGACCCTCAGTATTTAGAAGAAAAATTAATCAAAGATGGTATCGATCCAGAAACCATCGATATTTATGAAAAGGATGTATCATGAAATTAGCATATTGTGATTATATAGCTCATACTGTTTTAAAGCCTGCTTTAATTGAAGACAACTTTATTATTGAGGTAGGTAAAGTGAACATGGATCTTCACGAAAAAGAGGGCTATATGTTATCAACAGCTAAAACTATTGAAGTTACCGACAATAACGGTAAACAATATAGAATAACTGTTGAAGAAATTTAAAAAAATTTAAAAAAACCGTTTACATTTGTTGTAAACTGTGTTATAATATATCTATTATTGAAAGGAGTAATTATGTCAGATAGAATAGCATTAATCAAAGCAGCAGCTCAAAAGGTAAAAGAGCAAAGAGAATTTAAAGACGCTGTCAAAAAGGTCTACTCAAGACCAAAAAGTAAATTAACACAATCAGTCAAAAAAGCTGGCCATCAAGCGCCAGGATCTTTGGAGTGTTTCAAAGAAGAAAATATGTACTATACCGAAAAAGAAACCCAGGACTATATTGCTGGTTCTTCTTATATGGATACGTACAATTCAATGAAGGATGATTGGGATTAATGAAAAGATCACCAACTCAATCAGCCAGACGAAGAGAGGTAGAGCATTGGGGTGCTCATATCAAAAGAATGGAAACATGTCACGAGTACATGGAAATTGAATACAACAATGGTTCAATTACTCGTCAATACCATCGTGGTGAAAAGGAAGGAACATACGAGCAAGTTTGTGGCGGCAAATCAATTGCTGAGTTAATGAAGATTGCTCCAACAGTATTAAAAGGTTTATAATGAATTATATTGGATCTTTAAGGTATGACCCATCAGGTCGCAAAAGAAAAACAAAGGCTTTTTCTAAAAAGAAGTCTACACCTTTTAAGGCAAGTGGCACATACAAGCCACCGGCAACTCCCAGTTGGAGGGAAACTAAAGAATATCCATCAGCGCCGATTATGCCTTATTCAACCCAAGAAGATTCATCATGGAAAGCCGAAGCCTCAAAGAATTTTACAGTGGCTCCCGCATATAACAAGGGCGCCTATCAAGTCATTCCACGTAAAGATGTGGAACATATAGGAAAATAATTATGAGCGTATTTGAAATTGTAGTAGCATCAGTATTGACAGTAGGAATAGGTTGGTTTGCCATTTATGCTTCATTGGTTGCGGCGCATGAAAAAGATATTAGACGTAAGAATTATGACGCTGGCACCCATGATTACTATGGGAATAAGCTAGATGTCAAAAAATAAATTAGAAGTTTTATTTGACCGACTCAGAGAAGAGGGTTGGTATTGCGGCTGGGGATTAATGTGTTGTTCCTCATGTGCTTGGGCTGAAGTTCCATATGAACATGAGGTAGGACCATTCAAAGGCCAAGATATAGATCTTTCAAAGGTACTATTTAATCATGAACAAGACTGTGAAATAGACATTACAGATTATGATGAAGATGCCGATGAATGTGAAGTATGTTATGGTGATGATGACAATTGTCCACATTGCCATGGCACAGGCTGGATTGTAGATAAAAAAATATTAGAAGAACTCGATCTAGCAAATAGGGAGTATTGTGTATTTCCGCATTACACCTATAATGAAATCAGCGACAGTTGTTTTTGTTACGCTGGTGATAAAGAGGGTGTTGCCAATTTAAAAGCAATCCTACCAATAATTGAAGAGTGCGGGTGTACCTACAATTGGAATGGAAAAGGCAACACAAGGATATCAATAGATTGGGAGTAAGTTATGGGTAATCAATATATGCTATTAAGCGAACATAAAGGTATACTAAATAATTCTAATTTAAGAGCAGAAGTTCTTAGAAAGATTGGTGATGAATGTAAGGAGCACGTACCATCTGGAACATTTGGAATTAAAATGTATATCGATGATATGCTACTTGGTATTGAATGGTACGAAGGTAAAAGCGAATCATGGGCAGATGATGCTGCCGAAAATTATGTACTTGGGGTAAAGAAGTACGAAAGAAATTAAGTTTATGGCGGGATGCACTCTTTTCTACTCCTTATCATATCAAAAAAGTGCATCCCGCCTATTTACATTTGCCGAAAAGTGTGTTATAATATAACTATTAATAAGGAGTGAACTATGGCAGAAAATAAAGTAAGAACTAAAATGAGGAAAAACAGGGTAACCCTTGATGACAAATACATGGGTCCAGAACCTGCTTTTTCTCCAGGCGAAACAGCCGAAGGTATAGAAAATAGAGCATCGCTTTGGACAAAGGGTGCGCATTGGTATAACTATTACTATAAAGCAAAGGACTATGTTCCTACAGTATTACAGTTTGCTGAAGACGTTTATAGTTATAAGAAAAAAGATATTCAATCTTTGAAAAAGCTTTCTGACTGGGAGCTTGTAGGTGACATAGGTAAAGTTGCTAAGTTACACTATAGAGGATATGAATATACACCTCATGAATTTGAAAGGTTTGGTAGATCATTAAAAGAAAAGCTGGCCAAGGGTAAAGTCTTGGTATCAAAGGTTAAAGAAGAAGTTGATAAACCTAAGCCGCCATCAATCCAAGAAAGAACTAGACAAAAAGTACTTGATACCATTTGTGATGATTGGGATCATGTTGTTGATGGGTGGTTTGATGAAGACTATAAAAGATCAATAGATGCATTTAAACTATTTAAACAATATGGTCTTAAAGGCTCAGCAATTAATATGTTTAAAACAATGGTTGAACAAGAATATCAACCTATAAAAGATGCTTATGATAAAACGTGCGATCAAGCAGTTGAAGCTTATTCTCATGTATCAAAAGCTAATCTTAAGAAAATGATTAAGGTAATGGAAACTATCTTTAGCGATCTTGATAAGCTAAAAGTTGCTACCAAAGCAGCCAGAGTTCCAAGGGCTAAAAAGCCTAAAGCTTCTGATGTACAGGTAAGGAGTCTCAAATATAAAGTTGAGGATATTGATGCTAAACTTATGTCAATTAATCCTGTTATGATTCCTGGAAAAGAAGTATTGTTTGTTTATAATACTAAGACTAGAAAATTCACTGAGTATAAGACAAACTCAACAAAAGGATTTGAGGTTAGTGGTACTACCATCAAAAACATCTGTGAAAAAAGTAGATCAACTACTCTTAGGAAACCAGATGATATACTTCCATTAGTCTTAGGTAAAACTATAAAACAAATTGAAAAGCTAGTATGGCAAACTATAACCACAAAGGTTAGCGTTCCAAACGGTAGGATAAATGCTGATTGTATACTGCTTAGAGTATTATGAGTATAGATATTGAACAAAAGATTATGACTAGGAAACGGTTCTCCACTGCCGTAGAACAATTAGTGGCAAAAGGAAATATGTCTTATATTGATGCAGCAGCTTATATCATAGAAAAGAGAGGTATGGACTATAGCAATATGAAAAAGCTATTAACAGACTCTTTAAAAGAAAAGATAGAAGTTGAAGCAGCTAATTTAAATTTAATAAGAGTGAAAAAGAAAAACACACTACCAATATGATGAAATTTTTGACAGCAATAGTTGAGGGTATATTTAAGTTACTGTTATGGAGTTTGGTTTGCGCCACAATTATAACATTGGCTATGATGTACTACCATGGTGGAATGATATGAGCGCTGATCCATTTGAGTCCTATAAATTGTATAATGCATTAAAGCTTCATTTTGAATCTGGCTATGATGCTATCAAATATAATTTTAAATCAAATGTAACGCCTAAGTCATTCTTTAAACGAAAGGATAAATACTTCTTTGCTAAACTGGCAAAGAAATACAATGGGAACTTAAAGGACTATTACATCTCGAACTTTAAAGCTGGTCTCAGCTACGTTGGAGATATGATGGACGAAGATGGTGAAAGGAACTATATGGATCATAAGAGAATCCAAGAAAGTATCCATCGGGTGTTCTCAGTTGATATAAATAGATTAGATGAAGAGGATATAGAGTTTGACAATATATTCAAATCGGTCGATGGCCAACATCCTCTCATCATAAAGTTATGGCTACAAGAAGAAATTAGTTTAGAGACTGTTGTAATTCTTAATGCTATAATAGGGTTTATACCCCGTGAAGCTAAGCACATATCAGATACCATTATTTGGCCTGATACGCAAAGAAAGATCGAAAAGTATACACCCTTTGTAAACTTTAATCGTAGTAAGTGCATAACAATGCTACAAAAACAGTTTACAAAAGCACAATAATGTGTTATAATATAATGTATAAAGTGGATAATTCAGTAAATACGATGTTATATAAGGAGAAAATATATGTCATTTGCAAATCTTAAGAGTGCACGAGGCTCGTCAATCGACAAACTCGTAAAAGCAGCAGAAGCTGTGTCTACTACAAAAGCAGAAACAAAGTCATACGACGATGATCGCTTTTGGAAACCCACCAGGGATAAAGCAGGAAATGGTTACGCCGTAGTTCGTTTCTTACCAGCAAAGGAAGGTGAAGATCTACCTTGGGTAAGATACTGGGATCACGGGTTTAAAGGTCCTACTGGTCTATGGTATATTGAAAACAGTCTTACTTCAATCGGTCAAGACGATCCAGTATCTGAAGCTAATTCAGTATTATGGAATAGTGGCCGTGATGAAGATAAGGCAACTGCAAGGGAAAGGAAAAGACGTCTACACTATGTATCAAATGTCTTAGTCGTTTCTGATCCTGCTAATCCTGAAAATGAAGGTAAGGTATTCCTTTACAAATTTGGTAAAAAGATCTTTGATAAAATCATGGATGTAATGCAACCACAATTTGCAGATGAAGATCCTGTGAACCCTTATGATTTCTGGGAAGGTGCTGATTTTAAAATTAAAATCCGTAAAGTTGAAGGTTGGGTAAACTATGATAAGTCAGAGTTTGCTGGACAAACAGCACTGATGAATGGAGAAGAGGATAGATTGGAAGAAGTATATAACAAACTATACTCACTACAAGACTTCATTGATCCTAAAAATTATAAGTCTTATGATGAACTCAAATCTAAGCTTAATAAAGTTCTAGGAGTTGATGCTGGTCATGCTGCTGTTGAAGCACCTATGACTGAAGCTCCAGTGGTAGAACAACCTGTCATGGCCGAAGCTGAATCAGTGCCATTTGCTACTGATAATGCAGCAGAAGAAGAGGATACACTCTCATACTTTGATAGGTTAGCCCAACAAGGTTAGTTTTAAGAAAATAATAAGAGTTTGGGGCGAATCTGATAAATCGTAAACCAGACCGCTTTTTTGGGGGACCTTCGGGTCCCCTTTTTTTAATATGGTCCTTGAACGGACTTATCGATTTTGTCTGGTTGAGATTGCTGCATAACAGCAATTTCAGTTTTACTACTGTTATCAGTAATAATAGAGTTACTACTTCCACCCATCGCTGCTGCCAATGCAGCTGGATTAAACGCTTCAGGTAATTTTAACTCCATATTTTCAGCAGATAGGGTAATAATCTTATTACTTGTTTCAGCAACGGAATCATTCTGTTGCATTTCCTGTCCACCTGTTTCTATTTTCAATACATCTCTTAAACGACTAACATTTGCTATAGCTTTATCAACGTCTTCAGTTATATTAGCTAGGCCGTCAGTTTTAAAGTTTCTACCTTTGGTTAATGTACCACCTTGGACTATTGTTTCTAATACTCTAGTATAGTTGTCAAGATCTTCAATGGCCTCATCAATATTTGTATCCAATTCGATTGAACTAGACATATCAGCAAACTTTTGGAATACATCTAAGAATTTCTCAAATGCAATTGCACCGGCTTCTATTTGATCAGCCTTTTCGCCAACTTCAATAGCTTGTTCTACAGGTGATTTAGTACCAGTAAAGAATCCTACAATACTTGCTCCTAAATCAGCAAGGGTATTTAATCCTTTACCTGCGGCAAATGCAGCCAATCCAACACCAAGAGTTCCTAAAACAGCAGTTGCCTTTGCAGTTCTTTCCGCGCTAGCATTATCACCAACCATTAATAATGTATCAACTTGTTTCGAAATAGTTTCAGCAAAGTCGCCATCACTAAATTTATCAATAGCATCTGCAGTACTACTTGCACCCTTACCTATGGCAAATGCAACAAGACCTGCAGCCAATGCTCCCATTGTACCAACAAAGTCTCCAACCTGTCCATCTTTACCAGTATCAATGGATAGTAATGTTTCTACTTCCTCTTTGATATTATCGGCAAAATTACCACCGGTTGTAAATTTATCTAAACCAGCAGCAACACCTGAACCTGCCTTACCAACAGCAAATGCAGCTAGACCTAATCCAATACCACCAAGGGTTGCAACCAATCCAGCTGTTTTACCAAAGCCTTCAGTCTTAATAGAAAGTAGCGTTTCTACTTCATCTTTAATACCTTGAGCAAAGTTACCACCACCAGAGAATTTACTAATTGCCTCACCAACACCATCGGCAGCTTTACCAATACCGAATGCAGCAAGACCAATACCCAATGCGCCTAATGTAGCAGATACTCCAGCAACATGTTTAGGTGTCATATTTTCAAGATCAGCAATACTTAAAAGATCTGCAATATTTTCTTTAATCTTACCTGTCCAATCTGCCTCGGATTCAAATTTACCTATTGCCTTTGCAGCGCCTTCACCTAATGAGAAAGCAGCTAAACCTGCGCCAAGAGCTAACATTGTAGCACTTACACCAGCAACAGCTCCAGGAGTCATTCTTGGATCATCGGCTAAACCTAAAAGATCACCAACATTGTCTTTAATCTTTTGGGTATCCATGTCTTCCATTTGGCCCATTGCATAGGTTAAACCTGCAGCACCAATACCTACACCAGCAAGAAGACCACCAGCAGCCATAGCAATAGGACCCATCATAGCTCCCAATTTGCCTAAGACTTTCATACCACCACCGTCTTTCTTTTTCTCTGGTTTTTCTTGTGGTTCGGTTTTTATACCTTCTTGTAATGTTTCTCTAATTGAATCAAATAGTAAATATTGCTCAGCTGCTCTTTCTTGATCAGCTAGCTTATTGGCATCCATCATTTCGAAAAAGTTTTCAAAGCCAAAATTGATACTTGCACTCGTTTCAAGAGCTACCTTTTGCATGTTTTTCATTTCCAAAAGGTGTCTTCTGGTATTCCTACCATCAGCCTCAATCTCGCCTGTAGCCCGATTATTCTCGGTCATCAGTTCAATTAATTCTTGAAATTCTGACTTTTCTTCTTCTCTATTGTCTTCAGCCATGGTTATTTCCTATGCTATTTTTTACTCCCAAAGTTTTGGGTGCCAAAGAAAGCAGCAACAATACCAGCAACAGCAACAAAATATGTTGGTGCCATATCACCTAATGTTTCTTGGGCTTGATCTAAACCTGCAAGAGATGCAATAACAACAGCGAATGGGTATAGTAATAATCCACCTAGTGCAAACCAAGTCATATTACGTTGCGCATCACGCATTGCATCAGCATCTTCTAACTCTTTTTCTTTAAACTTTAAATAAAGTTCTTCTTCTCTTTTTGACACCTTTCCGTCTCCGTTAGTATCAGCGGGGTGGTAGTTACCCTCTTTTTTAACTTCTTCTGTCATATCATTACCTTCTATTTTTTATCTTTTCATTTTGTTCTTCAATATGTTGCTGTAGTAATCCTACATATATCTGCCTCTCCCACGGCAACATCTCTTCTAATTCAGTCAAACTATAATTATGATGTTGCATCAATGCAAAGTTTGTCTTATAATAATTAATCAAACTCTCATGTGAGAGGCTTATGAAAAAAAACTTTGTAAGCCTTTTAACTCAACATCATTGTGTCCACCACAATGTTCGCATTTAAATTCACCTTTGTATTCAATTGCTGGTATACTATTAAAGAATGACTGAACCTTTTTGAATTGCTCTGAATTTAGATTTTCAATAAATTCAACCAACTCTTTCTTGCTCATATCACCTTGGCCATATACATTATCAGCATCAAATACTTTATCAACACACTCAATAATTAAATCCATTACACCTTCAACTGAATTTAGTTTTTCAATATCTAATGCAGCAAAGGTATCTACTGAAGGATATTTCATTTCAACTCCAACATCTCCAGTAAGCATTATAATGTTATCAGGCTTCTCATTTTTAACTTTAATCTCATCAACACCTACAACAAATGGATTAAGCTCTTCGCAATGCGTACACTTAATACGCAATTCCATTTCTTCACCTACAGATTTACCTCTTAACTGTAGGAATAGGTATTCAATATCAAATACCGTAAGATGTTTTAGATCTTTTAAATCATAACAAGCTTGTATAACATTTCTAACAGCATTTGAAATTTGGACTGGGTCACTGGATTCCAATGCTATCATTAATACTTTTTCTTCCTTTACAAGGTACGGTCTTAAACTAAGAACCTCACCCGTTGAAGGCAATTTAACTTCATATTGTGGCACGCTCAATTTTGGTAAAGCCATTATATTCTCCTATTATATTTTAACCTAAGATATCTGCAAATGTTCCTACAGATGATCCTAAGCTTTGCAAAGCGCCTTCCGGCACATAATTATCGTAACTCAAAGTCACACTCAATTTGTTGATAGTATTTTCACTATTACTATCATACTGTACCGATGTTACAGTTGTTGGGAAAGCATTTTCCAAACGTACACCATACACCGGCTTATTTTGTTGATTCAATTGTTGTATTACAACGTCACAACAGAAATCTTTTTTATATCCTGCTTTATATGAATTAAGATCAATGATGGCACTGGTCCAATCATCAAACATTTTCTTCATATGATAATCGTTAGTAAGAAGGAAAGACATTGTCACATCTTCATTAATAACTGTATAAGGTATTTTGACTGCCTGCTTATCTGCAATATAATCTAATGTAGATATTTGTCTGCCCGGCAATGTAACTGACTCACAAAGGATTGATGTATCCCTGGGGTCAGGTATTAAATTCTTTGGTGATCCACCACTGGCTGCATTATCAATCAATGATCCTACCAATGATCCAAGACTTTGACTTAATAGGCTTTTCATATTAGCAGTCGGGGGTGTAAAGAATACTTGGAATCGATTTGCAAAAGCAACACCACCTTTCTTATTGATTGTTGATTTAAGATCGTCTATACTGTTCATGATTGATATGCTTTCCTCGAGTATCTCCAAACAGTTTGTGCTTTTACTTTCATGAACTGTTCGGTTGGTAAGAAGATTGCAATCTCCCACTCAGTCATAGGGACTCTTGCAATACGTGATTTAATATTTGGCATGAGGTAATGCTTGAAGCATGGTTCGAACTCCTTATACTTCCTTGCACCTTGCAATAGGTCATACCTTAGCTTATTTAATCGTGATGTATCGGTCATATTCTTTGGTGCCAATGCCATTAATTCATCAAGGAATCTTGCACGGACCATAGGAGAGAGGTAATGCAGATTCAATCCACGAAACCCGCCAGGAGCTGGTTCTACCATGATTGTCAAAGGGAATCTATCATAGTATGGTAGAGTCTGTTTATGTTTTGGATCATAGAAATACATCATCATATCACCAATACGTGGTTGAGTAGTCTGCTTCAATGCAGTATCCTTCAACAATGCTCTACGCTCTGGTACTTCTAATTCACGAACCTTACGTTGAAACCATTCTTTTGATTTCTTCGTATTTGCCGTGACTCCCGCTCGGAATGCTCCCGCCTGTAATGTATCAAATAAGCTTGCCATACTACTATTTATATCAAGATTTCAGTAGTTTGATACCAAGATTTTTTAAAGTATCCTCGGTCCAGATCTGAAACTTCCATCCTTTATGCTCTGCAAAGCGTTGAGCTGCTTCCCATTTGGATGTATTCTTAATATACGTAGTGACTTCATTGAGATGTTTCTTTGTCTTACGCTTACCCTTAGGTGGTTGGGTCTGTTTCTTAGGCTTGATTTCAACTAATATCACTTCACCATTACGCATTTCAACCAATAGATCTACAAAATAACGATGTAATTTGTTATCTGTTTTGCATTTGTAGGGTATTACTATTTCTTCACTGTTCCATGCACGGACATTATGATTATCTTCACACCAACGAAAGGCTTGTCTTTCCCATAATGAACGATAGACTACCTTTGATGTATCACCGGCATACTTTTGCTTATTTTTTACTGTGTAACGACCTTTGTAACTCATATAAATACTCTTATAGTTAATATAATCAATTCTATTTATATAGGTAAACGTATGACAATACTCACATTTCCGGAAGGACTAAGAAAGAAAATTGCAGAAGACGATTTTCCACACATTAAATTCACCACATCGGAGAAGTTCTCTGACTTTCAGGCTATTCATATCTTTATGCCTCAAGGTGTTGCATCAGCAGACGGAGCCACCTATGGATCTACTAACCTTGGATTACTTGGTGCCGTTGCAGAGGGTACAAATACAGGAAACGAATTGACCGGATCTGATATTGTTGGGCAAGGTATACAAAAGATTAAGGCAGATGCAGGTGGTATGATAACAGCTGCGGCCGTACAGGCTGAATTGAAACGTGGTATTGTGGTGAATCCATTTACAACTCAGACATTTGACGGTACAGTATTACGATCTTTTGCATTTCAGTTTAAGCTAGTTCCAGAGTCTGCAAAAGAATCAAAACTTGCAAGGCAAATAGAGAATGCATTTCGTAAGTATCTCTATCCTGATACACCAAGCCCCGGACAAATGAAATATCCGCCAAGATGGAGAGTACAATTCTTTGCAGGAGATACTGTAAACAAATATATGCCTCGTATGATTGAGTCATATCTGATTAATATGACATCTACCTATAATAGTGCAGGCAATTCCTTTCATGCAGTCGATGCAGATGGTGCAGCTCCTGTTGAAATAGACCTGAATCTAACATTCCAAGAGGTAAGAGCCATTACAAGAGACGATCTATATGATGATAACGGCCTCGGATATACAAATAGAGACCCTGAAACATTCAAAGGAGTCACTGATGCAGGAGGAGAAGGATAATGTATTTTCGTCAATTCAATAAAGTGCCATACGATTTCAATCGAGATGGTGTAATACAGCAAGTAGTTAATATATTTAAGACAGCGCGAGTCATGCCAGCGTTCGAAGATGATGTCAATACATATACTCTATATCAAGTACAGAATGGAGAGCGACCAGATATCGTATCTCTTCGTCTATATGATACTCCTGATTACTATTGGACATTCTTTGTATTGAATCCGTTTCTACATGACGGTCTTTCAGCATGGCCTATGAGTCAAGAAAAACTCAATAAGTATATTTTGCAAGAATTTGAAGGAACAGTTATAACAAGTAATCCTACTATAGAGACTACAGGAGATATAGGGGTAGATAGGATGCAAGAAGACTCTCTAGCAGGTAGATTCGAATTAGGAGAGACTATTACAGGTAGTACAAGCGGAGCTACAGGTAAATTAGTTAAAAAGAATATAGATATGAATCAATTAGTATTGCAAGATGTGAACGGCTCATTTATTGGGTCTAGTGTGAGCGGATTGGGACAAGCGAGTGAGAGTATTGTCGGTGGTAATAGTGGAGACTCTGTTAATACTTATGACGTATATAAGTACATTGACGCACCTCATTCCTATTATAGAATAGATGATCCTGAGAAGAGAGTAGTAACACCTGAGTTCTTTGTAGAAGGCGGAGAATCTAAATCGGATATAACATTCCGTACTAATAGAGATTACTTATTTGATTCTAATGAAGCACGTAGTAGAATTAGAATAGTTAATCCAAAGTATATTGATAAATTTGTTGATGCATACGAGGCGATTATAAAGAATGTCTGAGTATATAGAGAACGGTAAGACCATTAAGCCATCTGGTTATACTTTAAATAGTGTAAAGATATACCCAGGCAATGGCGATGAAGACTTTAATATAACACAGTTGGTTGCTAAGATACATGTAACTGAGTCAATCTATAGGGCTTCTATTAAGGTAGAGATCTCTATATTAGATGCTAGTGGTATGTATGAGAAACTAAAGCTCTCAGGGCACGAGAAGGTTACCTTTGAGATGTCTAGAAACACTCCTACTGGGGAGAGACAGAAGTATACTAATACGGTATATGTAGCAGAGATCAAGGACTACGCGAAGAATAAAGGGGCTTCTACATATATTCTGAGTTGTGTTGCAGAGCATGCATATGTTAATCAGTTCATGACTCTGACTAAACCATTTGCGAATACAACCTCAACCCTTATTGAGAACATATGTACGGATGATCTCGGTGTCACTCCGTTCTATATTAACAAAGATACACAACACTCTATTAAGGGTGTCTATACGAGGTTCAGACCTTTGTTCGCTATTAATTGGTTAACAAGGAACTCTTATGATAATGGTTCGCCATTCTATTTCTATCAAACACTAAAGGACGGTATCATATTTGATTCCTATGAGAACATGTTATTAAAGGACTCTAAGGGTCTATATAAGCACAGTATGTTTGAGAAGAAGGTGGTCGGTACTGAGGGACAGTTTAATGATGAGCTATATAAGGTATTGAAGCTGACCGCGAACATGAGTATGTCTAAATATATCCAGGGCTCAGAAGGCGCGTATGCCTCTCAGTTACATCGTTTAAATGTTGCTGATAAGAGCTATACGGTGGCCTCTTATAATTACTCTGATGACACTCTGAAGCTTAACCCTAATAAACCATTTGAAGATGTATCCTTTCATGACCGTCGTATAGAGGACTACAATGAGGCTAAGAACCATTATATCTCTTATAATACTGGAGCCTTTGATGATGAGTTTGATAACTATCATGCACCTACTGATGCCACGATACTACAAGGAGAAGCGTATATAAGTAATATAGATACGATGTCAATTGACTTAGTAACGGTAGGTAACTTTGATCTATCATGTGGTGAGAAGATAGAGGTAGAGGTAATTAACTATATAGATGGAGAACGGTCAACATATAAAGATAAAATACTATCAGGTAAATATATCATTACCAGTATACAACATGTCTTTATATCACCAGGAACATATACAATGAATATAAAATGTAAGAAGGATTCATTCCTAGACAGCATGGCAGAAATTTTGGAGAAGGAATAGTGTTTATAGACCACTTTATAGAGAGTTCAACGGTTCCTCTGAGCAGCGGCGGGTCTAGCCTCCTACCGTTTTTTGAGCCTCAGAGGTTGGCCATATATGATCACAATTGCCGCTCTATGCTATATAAGATATCATATATGATTACTCAGAAAAAGTTTGACTTGCTTTCTAGAAAAAAAATTTCCCGCAGAAAAAATGAGATACAGAGGTTGCGATAAAATATGATTAGTTTAACACAGTATATAAAGGAAGGTAGTACACAATTGAAATGGAAGAAAGAGTACGACGGACAAGATAGTTCTGGTAGAAAGATCTATAAGCATGTATCTAAGAATGGTAGATACGAGATTGCTCTATCTGGTATGGATAGCATGAAGAAGAATAAAGATGGTTCTCAGAAGTTATTACCTACTCTCTTTGATAAGACAAAGCCTGGCGGAAAAATTCCTCGTCATCCGATTACTTCATTTCGGAATGTAGCCGCTGCTAAGAAAGATGCACAGCGATGGGAGGATAATCATTATGCGTAATATAGATCAGTTTATAGGTGGACAGTTTTCTTGGTTCATGGGCGTAGTCGAAGATAGATTCGATCCCTATGAATTAAATAGAGTCAAGGTCAGATGTTTTGGTTACCATACAGAGAATAAGGACGAATTAGACGTAGACGATCTTCCCTGGGCGACTGTGATGTTACCCACAACTTCCTCTGGTACTTCGGGTATAGGGGATACGCCTCATGGTCTAATGGAAGGCTCTTGGGTCGTCGGCTTCTTTCGTGATGGAGCCTCTGCTCAGGATCCGATTATATTAGGATCGGTGGCATCAAAAAATTCTCCTCGCTCTAAGAATTTAGGCTTTACGGGCGAAGAATATCCAAGAGGAGAATATGCGGAAGAATCTGATATTAACTTCGCCGCTCGCCAGGAATACTATTCCGTTTCAAATGCAATGGATGCTCGTAAGGGCGAAGCTCCTCCAGTCGTACAGACCGCGGTCCCTGCAAAAATTCCTTCCGTGGCTGAGAATAAGGCCGACGCTTTTTATACAGAACAGCCCTGGTCCGAACTCTCTCCGATGAATGAACACATCCCTGACTATCCATATAATAAAGTAAACGAATCTGAATCAGGACATATTACCGAGATCGACGATACTCCCGGATATGAACGTACTCATCGATTACATACTTCCGGTTCCTATGAAGAAATCTATAATGACGGAACTCGCCAAGTTAAAATAGTCGGTGACGATTACGAGGTCGTGATTAACAATAAGAATATTCATATTAAAGGTAATTGTAATATGACGGTCGACGGCGATCTCCGTCAGATGGTCTATGGTAATTATCATTTACAGGTCGAGAAAGATATGACAATGAATATCAAAGGTTCCTTACAGCAAATGATCGGCGGTAACCATGAGACTGAAGTGGTCCGAAGCCGATCGACAAATATAGGCGTGGACGATAATCTCAGTGTGATGAATAATCAGACCGTCAATATTATAAACGATAAACTACTGACCGTGGGTAATAACTTTACGACCTCGGTAACAAACGATATGTCGACAACCGTCCTCAATGATAAGAGTGTCATGAATGCTGGTACATTTAGTCATACCTCTCTTGGTAATTATACTCTAAATGTAAATGCCAACCAGACTATTGGAGTGACAGGTACTCTAGGAGAAGAAATCGACGGTCAAGTAACAGAGACATACGGTAGTAACCAAACAACAAATATTACAGGTACATTAGATCTAGATGCTTCGACTGAAGTTGATATAGATGCACCAACAATTAATTTAAACTAGGAGAATATATGCCAGCAGCAGCAAGAGATGCAGGAACAGATTCAGTAGACGTTCCACACGGATCTGGATCTAACTGTGCAAGTCCAAGCACTTCAGCCACAGATGCAGGTTCAGGAAATGTATTTGTAAATGGTAAGGGTGCTGTAAGAAAAGGAGATGCAATGGCCTCTCATCCAAATGTAGGATGTTCTCCCCATGCTCCTGGATTGAGTGCTGGTAGTAGTACAGTAAAAGTAAATAGTAAAGACTTTGGTCGTAAAGGAGATACCTATGGTTGTGGTGGCGAAATATCTTCTGGATCTGGTAATGTTTTTGTAGGAGGATGATATGAGTTGCGGTAGTAATACAGCATTAGATGCATTAAAGAATAAACAAAACGAATTAAATGCCAAACTGAAGGAAGGCAAAGGCGCCCTTGGTGATCTTACCAGTAAGCTTGATGAGATGAAAGCTGAGCTAGATACATTTGCACCGACTCTTCCAAAAGTTGAAAGCCTACAAGATAAAATTAATGAATTGTCTGGTATTAAGAATCCTCTTGATGTATCAAGTAAAATAGCAGAATTAAAAGCTAAGTTTGAGGGCGCAGTTCCAAACCTTGAAAACTTACTGGGCGATCTTGGATTAAATGAAGAAAGCCTATTAGGTAAACTTGGAGTCGGGGATGTCAGTTTAGATGATTTGGTTAACTCAGCAAAGTCTGATGTTTGTGGTCTTATACCAAATGTAGAGGCCGGTGAAGATGGTACAGTCAAGGAACAACCAAGTGAACCTAAAGTTCCTGAAGAACCACCCGTTGCTGAAGAGCCCACCCCCGTAATTGAAAAAGATGTTTATGAATTAAATAGAGCATTGATAGGTCATTCATATCGTAATACTGTAAAATGGTTAGCGGCTCCTGCGAATGCTGGAGATATCTTTTCTGGATTTGGAGCAAAGAAAAAGAATCAAAGATTTTTTGATGCCACATGGCCTGAGTTTTATTTTCATTTATATAAAGTTGCTGGTGAAACGCAACCTCATAAATTTACTTACACACGAGATGATTTAACAAAAAGACAAGATAAATTAAAAAGTAAATATCCAAAGGCTGAATGGAATTTTGATCAAGGCAATGAGTGGGAAGTAACTTATAATTTATTAAAGGATAAATTTTCAAATCAATATGCTGGAGTATCTGATTTTGCGACCGCAGCTAAAGAAGCAGTAGCAAGACAAGCGGCAAAAGCAGCAGCTAAAGAGGTATAAATAGTTATATGGCTAGTACATTAATTTTATCAGATCAGTCTGTTTCCAAAATCGAAAGTGGTAAATCATCTGGTGTTGGAAAGAGTAAACCTTGGGCAGATTTAAATTTGGCTCTTACGCTGCATCCTGTAAGAAAAGATATTGTACCACTTAAGGATGATGCAGCTTTAAGAAATTCAATTAAAAATTTATTACTAACAAACTTTTTTGAAAGACCATTTCAACCAGAACTTGGAGCTAATCTAAGAGGATTATTATTTGAGCCAGCAGATGCAATTACTATTATGGCTTTAAGAGATAATATTACTGATGTAATTACAGATTACGAACCAAGAGTTGATATTGTTTTTATTGATATTAAAAATAAACCTGATGATAATGCATATGACATTACAGTAAAATTTAGAATTAAACAATACGATAAATTAGATTCAGTCAATATCGTATTAAGGCGTATAAGGTAAACCTATGGCAACAAATTTAAATGTAACAGAATTAGATTTCGATCAAATTAAAAAGAATCTAAAAAACTATTTAAAGACACAGTCACAATTTAATGACTATGACTTTGAAGGTTCTGGGTTATCAACTCTTTTAGATGTATTAGCTTATAATACTCATTACAATGCTATGGCAGCTCACTTTGCATTGAACGAAGCTTTTCTTGATTCTGCTCAAATTCGTGGTAACGTTGTTACGAGGGCTAAGCTTCTTGGTTATACTCCTCGTTCAGTATTAGCACCAAGAGCTACAATTAAAATTACCGTAGATGTTTCAAATGAAAATGGTACTATTCCAACAGTATTAAGTTTATCACGTGGTACTAAATTTAAAACGCAAGTATCTGGTATAGAATATAGATATGTTGTTTTAGAAGAACAATCAGCGATTCTTAATAATGATAATAAATTTATATTTGACAATGTTACTATCGTAGAAGGAACAAGGAAAACTCTAAAGTACAGAGTAGACAATGATATCGAAAGTCAAAAATTCCAGTTATCAGATGATGATTCAGATACTTCAACATTAAAAGTATTAATTCAGGCTAATGAGCTTTCATCTGGTTTTGATAACTATACTCAGTTTGAATCATTATTAAATGTTGATTCTTCAAGTAGAGTATATTACATTCAAGAAAACTCAAATGAATATTTTGAAGTTTATTTTGGTGATGGTGTAACTGGTAAAAAACCACAAAATAATAATATTGTAACATTGGATTATGTCTTCACAAAAGGTGATGAATCAAATGGCGCAAACATATTTACTAAACTAGATAACATAGGTGGATTTTCTAATATTTCAGTAGAAACTTTATCAAAGGCTAATGGTGGTACTGAAAAAGAAACAACTGAATCAATTAGATTTAATGCTCCATTATCATTTACATCTCAAAACAGAGCTGTAACCTCAGACGATTATAGAGCTATTATTAAGAAAGAGTTTACAAATATTAATTCTATTTCTACATGGGGTGGTGAAGATAACGATCCACCAGATTATGGCGCGGTATATATTTCAATCAAACCTATTGTAAATGAAAAACTTACAGAAGCTGAAAAAATAGAAATTAAAAATACTATTCTAAAAGGTAAGAGCGTAGTATCTATTACTCCTTATATTGTTGATCCAAACTATACTTATTTAGAATTAGATTGTTTCTTTAAATATAATCCAAACCTTACAGATAGAACAGCTGTTGAGTTACAAGCTGTTGTAAGAGATACTATTTCAGATTATAACTTTAATGAACTAAACAAATTTGATGGTGTGTTTAGACATTCTCAGTTATTAAGAGCTATTGATTCTGCTGATCCTGCGATTCAAAACTCTACAATAAGACCATATATGTTTAAAACAATTACTCCAAATAAACAAAGTGCCAATAAAGCAAATAACTTTGAATTAAATTTCGCATCTTCTTTTTATCAATCAGGATCTTCAGATAATTTTATTTTAAATTCTACTGAGTTTTTAATTAATGGAGAAACAGCATACTTTGGCGATGTACCAATTGTTAATTCTACAAATAGAAAAGTTATTGCATATAAAAAAGTTGGTGAAAATAATATTACAGTAATTAATGATTGTGGTATTATTGATGTTATAAAAGGTAAAGTTATTTTAAATAACTTCATACCAGACAATGCTTCATCTGACACAATTCGAATTACAGTTACACCAAACTCTTTAGACCTAGCTCCAAAGAGAGATCAATTAGTTGCTATTGATCCAGTAAGAGTTAATATCACGCCTTCTGTAGATACTATTTCTCTATCCGGTTCTTCAGGTATAATTGATTATACAACAACTTCAAGGCTTAGATAATTATGGCTGGAACTCACGATCCAAATAATACATTATTTACATCTGATATATCTTCACCTGGATATATTCAGTCGGTTGCATCTTCTAAAAGAAAAACAAAAGAAAATTTAAGAACTGACGAGTTAATACCAGAAAATGTATTAGAAAATTCTGCAGGTATTCAAGTTTTATTAGAAGCTTATTATACTTACATGAATTTAGATGAGTTCATATATCAAGAATATGAAGAGTATCAAGATGTTATTTTAGATGGTAAAGCTGTATTTAGAGTAAACGATCCATTAAATCAAAACGATCATTTTTTTACTGATGACGATGGAGCAAATACAACTTTTACTGTTACTGATTCAGATGGAAATGCCACTACATTAGATATTTCATCATTTGGCGTTAACATTACAAATGGTAATAATCTTCCAGGGTCATTAGCTAATTCTACTTCTGCAATTGGTAAAACATTTAACGTTAGTGGATTGACATCTTATAATACTCAAATCGCAAAAATTAGAACACCCGTTAAATATTGGGCTGGTCCAGGGTCTTCATATTCTCTTAATACAATTGAAGAAGCTATGGATATTGATTACACTAGTGATTTATATTTAGAGCTAATTCAAAAAGAAATTGCTGCGGTCATTCCACGTAATCTACAAACGCCAAATAAAAAGAACCTTTATAAAAAGATTGTTGAATATTATAAAGTAAGAGGTTCATCAGATTCTATTGAAATCTTTTTTAGATTATTATTTGATGACGAGGTGGAAGTAGAATATCCATGGAATGAAACTCTCATTCCTTCATCTGGTAATTGGGAAGTAAATCCTAATCTACCAAAGGGTGGTATTTATCTAGATAACAAAGGTTTTTTATCAGATAATATTAAAATTCAAGATTCATTAAAGTATCAAAAGTTTTCTTATTTAATTAGAACTGGTCAAAGTTTATCTGCTTGGAAAGATGTATTTGCTAGATTGGTTCACCCAGCTGGTTTTAAATTCTTTGCTGAAATTTTATTGCAGTTGTTTGCTACAAGAGATGAACTTGGAGATGATGTTAAAGAAGTAAGAGAGCTTGAATATATTGGTGGTCCTAAGCATGGTTTACCAACTGGAGAAAGTTTCTTTGGGTATGGAAGAACTAATAGAATAACATTATCTTCTATGCCAGATTTACAGCCGGGCGTTATTGGTATTGAAGATATTCCTTTATTAGTAGAAGCATTTGTCGCGGCTTTCTTACCTTCAACTGAAATTGAAATTCATAAATCAGCTAGATTATCTTTAACTGTAGAGTCAACTTCATCGGATGCAAACTATGGATCAATTATAGGAGTTGAAATAGTAGAGCCTGGGTTTGGATATGCTACAGCTCCAACAGTTGTAATTAATGGTGTGGCATTAAGTGGCCAAACAATTTCACAAGCTACAATTACAACTACTATTGATTCAAACGGTAAAGTGATTGGTACTACTATAGTTAATGCTGGGGATAATTATTCTTCAGCGTTTGCTAATGTTGCGGCCAATCCAAATATTTCTAAAGTAGCTTCTATTGCAGTTTTAGCTGATACTTCAAAAGAATATTCAGTTCCACCTGGAATTATATTTGGAGAACCTACATCAAAAGATGGTGATGGAGTTTTATTATCAACAAATGTAACTGCAACTGGTAAATATGTTTTAGAGCCAACACAAGTTCGAAAAATTGAAATGACTCATATTGGATCTGGATATACTACAGTTCCTGATGTAGTATTCTCTCAGCCTGAAACTCATTTTACAGCTCAGCCATTCTTTACTGAAGACTTTGAAAATGCGTTTTTTGCTGACAATTATAATAGCTGGAGAGAAATTAACCCCAGCAATCATACTGTTTCTATTGATTCAACAGAAGCTGATACTGGATCTAAATCATTAAAGATTCAAACCAGTACTTTAGATACTGATGCTTCTGGTAGTATTGGTGGAGCTATTCGTAGATTAAAATTAGATGCTCCTGAGTTTGTGTCACGTCTTTCTGGGAATAGAATTAAAGTAAAAGTAAGAGCTAAGAAAGCTTCTAGTAGTGGAGCTTCATTCTTTGAAATGGCATATTCAACAAGTCAACATGGTAATTCTAATTGGCAAAGAAAGACACTAACAACCGATTGGGCTGATTACGAATTTGAATATAACATTAGTACTAGTACTCCAACCAATGAAGATTATGTTGGTTTCCAAGGTGATGGTAACGATGGTATTGTTTATATTGATAATGTTTCTATTACAGTTAAATGGGATTATCCTAGAGCTTTAGCTGAAGTAGAAGATGGATTTGTTACAAGTATTAAATTATTATATAAAGGATCTGGATATACCGATGTTCCATCAGTTACTCTTCCTGGGAATGCTACAGCAAAAGCATACTTAGTACCTTCGCCAATTGCTTCTGCTACTATTACAAATTCAGGGTTTGGGTATATTAATGAGCCAGAAATATATTTATCTTCTCAAGCTAAAAATGAAGATAGAGCTAAATTAACTCCAGTTAAAAAACAAATAGAGTTTAATCATACAAATGTTGATCCAGTATTTACTAAGATAAATAATCCAGTACAATCAAATCCTTCAGTTAGAGGTAGAACATTATACGCAGCTCCAAGTGGATCTGCAGAATCTTTAAGACTTGGTGTTTTAACATCAGGCCAAAACTGGACAATATCGCAATCCACCCCCGCAACAGATAAAACTATGGGTGGATATAGTGTAACTTCTGTTGCAAGTGGTTATAGAACAAGAGTTGAAAACAACTACTTTAATCAAAAGAAAAAGTTTTTAGATGGAACCATGATATATGACTTTAATGAAACATTTCAAACTATTGGTGATATAGAATTACAAAGTACATCTACAAATGATATAAATAAATATAACGTGAGTTCATTCATTCACAAGAACTAATTATAGGAAAGAAAAATGACGGCAATAGTAACTTCCAAATTCAGAACTCTGAATGCAGAAAATTTTAAAGAGGATATATCCGCTAGTGGTACTAGTGTTTATTTAGGTATTGGTAAATCTGATGCGTGGTCAAACGCCACATCAGATACTTCGGATGCAGATCCATTTGTACCTTATGATCATCTAGATGCTTTAACAGAAGCTAGAGAAAACTTATTTGCGATGAAGCTTTTAGGATCAGCTGATGTATCGCACGTTGTACCAAGACATAGTTGGACAACTGGAACAGTATATGAAGCGTGGGATTCTAATGATCCAGCGATCTTTGATAAAAAGTTTTATGCAATTACTTCAGAGTTTAAAGTATATAAGTGTATATTTGCACCAGCTATAGCTTCAACTCAAGAGCCAACTCAAACATTAACAGCACCAACAGCAGAATCTGATGGTTATATTTGGAAGTACATGTATACGGTTTCCGTCGCCGATGCAGAAAAATTCCTAACAACATCTTATATGCCTGTTAAAACTATTGATGTAGGTTCTTTTGCTAATGATGCTGCTGCCGAGGCTGCTTTAAGCGAAGGTGATTATGCACAATACTTAAACCAAAAAGCTTCAGCATCTGCAACCGTTGCCGGTGGTATTGAAAGAATTGAAATAACAGCAGGTGGAACTGGTTATACATCAGCACCTGCTGTAGAAATTACTGGTAATGGTACTACAGATGCAGTGGCTACAGCTACAATTTCTAATGGCGCAGTTACAGCAATAACTTTATCTAATAAAGGTGCTGGTTACACAGTGGCTTCTGTAATTATTTCTGGTGGTGGTGGTAGTGATGCTACTGCTAGGCCTGTATTACCTCCTTCAACTGGTCATGGTGTGGATCCAGTAAAAGAACTAGGTGGATTCTTTGTTGCACTCAATACTTTACTTGATGGTTCAGGTGGTACTGGTGCAGATTTGGCAGTAGGACAAGATTTTAGACAAGTAACATTAGTTAAAAATCCATTCAATTATGGATCATCAACTATTTCAACAGCAACAACTTTAAGAGCTACAGGCGGTCTTACTATTGGATCTAATTCTAGTAGTTATCAAGTTGACGAGCTTATTACTCAAGGAGATTCTGGACCAGATCAAGTAAAAGCTTTTGTAGTTGATATTGATGAAGACAATGGTATTGTATATTACAACCAAAATAGTAAAACTGGTTATCAATCATTTGTTGCTAGTTCAACAAATATTATAGGTGCCACATCAGGAGCAGAGCATGCTGCTTCTGCTTTAGTTAATGAAGAAGTTGATACTCATTCTGGAGACATTATCTTTTTAGAAAATAGAAATCCAATTAATAGAATATCATCGCAAATTGAAGATATTAAAATCATTATCGAATTTTAATATAGATATAGTAAAAGAGAGAACTTATGGCAGACGAACAAAAAACAACAAAAGTAAAAGGTTATTCAGTATCTCCGTATAATGATGACTACTTTGAAGTTAAAGCAGATGGTAGTACTGCTGAAACTAAAAACTATCATAAAATATTATATAGACCAGGTTATGCCGTTCAAGCTAGAGAACTTACTCAAATGCAAACCATGCTTCAAGTTCAAATTGATAGACATGGTCAATACGCGTTTAAAGATGGATCACGTGTACTCAATGGTGAAGTTACTCTTAATGTAGAATATGATTATATCAAACTTCAAAATTCATTTAACTATCAATCTGTAGATTATACTGATGATAACGTATCTCAATTTGAAGGTAGTATCATTACAGGTACTGGTAATGCTGGTAACCAAGTAAAAGCTTTAGTTTTAAAAGCTGTTGCAGCAACCAGTTCAGATCCGGCAACTCTTTATATCAAGTATCAATCTGCTGGTGATGATTCTTCTGATCCTACTAATGATGCAGATCGCGATATTGAAAAGTTTGCTCACAATGAAGTTTTCTTGTCTAACGCTTCACCTGCTAAGTATGGTAAAATTACAAATATTGCAGCAACGGAAACAACTTTAGCTAATGGTACTGCTTCGGTCGGTACAGGTTCAGCTGCATCTATTGCTGAAGGCGTATACTTTATTTCTGGTTGTTTTGCTTATGTTGCTCCAGAAACTATTATTCTAGACAAATATACAAATAACCCATCTTACTTAGTTGGTTTAAGAGTCGTTGAAAGTATTGTAGATTCATCAACAGATACTTCTTTAGTAGATAATGCTCAAGGAACGCCAAACACTTCAGCGCCGGGTGCTAATAGATATCAAATCGCTACAAATTTAATTAAGCAAACTGTTGATGCCGAAGGTAATATCAATGAAAGTGCTAGGGACGAAGATAGCTATATTCCATTAATCACTGTTGCTAATGGCATTATTAAAATTGATAAAACAGATAAAACAGATGGAACAGGTTTACAGCAAGTATTAGCCGAAAGAACTTTTGACGAGTCAGGAGACTATACAGTAAAACCATTTGAGCTTGATATTAAAGAACATTTAAATGACGGCGCTGGTAACTTTGGTAAATATTTAGCCAGCGATACTCCAGCTGGAGATGATAATAAAATTGCTTTAGGCGTTGAACCTTCAACTGCATACGTTAAAGGATTTAGAATCGAAAAGGTTGGTACAACTTTTATTGACGTAGATAAACCTCGAGGTAATGATGCTACAGCTGAAAGAAGAAATATAACAACTCAAGCTCGTCTTGGTAACTATGTAAGGTTAAAATATCAGCACGCAACTGATGATGCTGGTAATACAGGCCAAAGATTAAAAGGTGTTCCAGATTTAACAAACTTTACAGAAATAACTTTAAAAGAAGGTGGCACCACAATTGGTAATGCTCGAGCTAGAGGATTTGAATGGTTTGACGATCATGCAAGATTATATCTTTTTGATATTGATGTTTATGCTTCTAATAAAACATTTGCTGATGTTGATAATGTTTCACAAGCATTAAATGGATTTTCTGGATATTTAGATACAGTTGGTTCTATATTTGATAGTGGCAATAACTTAGCAATTTTCCAATTACCTATTTCAGCAACTAAATCATTATCAACTTTAGATGCATCTTTAAACGAAACTTTTGATACTACATATAAAGTTAAAAAGGTTGTATCAGGAACAGTTTCATCTGGAGAATTAGTTTTATCTACATCAGATAATTTAGAAAGTGTTGTTGACATTATAGTTTCTCCTCAAGCAGGAGCTACAACTGCTGGTGGTAGTGCAGATACTTTAAAAATAAGAAAAAATATATTATCAGATAAAACAGCTGGTGGTAATGGTACAAATTCTATTACATACGATTGTAGTGCTAGTGGATTAAATCTAGGTAATTCTTCTACAGTAAAAGCAATTGTAACTGTGTCAAAAACTGCAGAAGCTAAGGAAAAGCAAAGAGAAAATAATCAAGTTAAAACACACACAGTAACAGATATAAACCAAACAGTTTATGAGTTAGATAAATCAGATATTATTAGAATTAATAGTATTACAGATTCATCGGGCGATGTAAAAGATAGATTTACTTTAGATGATGGTCAAAGAGATAACTTCTATGATGAAGGAAGAATTATTAAAATTCCTGGAACTCCTCCACTTAATGGAACATTGACAATTAACTTTGATTATTATTCTCATACTGCTGGAGATTATTTCTCAGTAGATTCTTATCCTACGGCAGACTATAAAGACATTCCAACTTATTCAACTTCATCTGGTGCTTTTGAATTAAGAGATTGTTTAGACTTTAGATCAACAAAAGCTGCTTCAGGCGCAACTGATGGATCTGAATTTAGCACTGGTTCTGGTAGCGATGTTTCTGCTCCGCCAAAACCAGATTCATCAATTACTTTTGATGCAAGATATTATTTACCAAGGATTGACAAATTAGTTCTTAAAAGAACTGGTGAATTGATTGTTGTTAAAGGCGCACCATCAGATTATCCAGTAGCTCCTGCCGATAGAGAAGACGGTCTTACTCTATATGAATTAAGACTTTCTCCATACGTCTTTGGTTTAGGAGATATACAACCAGCATTAATTGATAATAAAAGATATACCATGAGAGATATATCTAGTCTTGATGCTAGAATTAAAAACCTAGAATATTATACTTCATTGTCATTACTTGAGCAATCGGCTGCAGATATTCATATGACTGATTCCGCTGGTTTAACTAGATTAAAAAATGGTATTGTTGTAGATTCATTTAGAAATACTAAGCTAGCAGATTTTGCAAATAGCGAATGTTCTATTTCAGTTGATAAACAAGAAGGTATTTTAAGACCACAATTTGATGAAAGAAGTGTAAACCTTATTCACTCTACTACACATTCGGGAGATAATGCTTCTCAAAATGATTCTATATGGACTTTACCATATTCATCGGTTACTTTCCAATCACAGCCTTATGCTTCTACAGCAATTAATGTAAATCCATATAACGTATTTACATGGGAAGGAAGAATGCAGCTTTCACCTGCATCTGATGAGTGGAAAGAAGTTGATGTTAGACCTGATGTTATTATCGATGATGATTCTCAATTTGAACAATTTGCTAAGACAGCAAAAGAGTCTGGAATCTTAGGTACAGTCTGGAATGAATGGGAAACTAACTGGACTGGTACAAGTACTAGTACTTCTAGAGAAAGAGTTTCTAGACAAAGAAGAAGACAAAATTTCTGGTGGTGGAGAAGAGGAAGACCAAGATTCTCAGAAAGAACACAATTTGGTAATAGGACTACTGTTGCTACTACAACTACTACGAATCAATCAAGAGAAGGTATGAGAACAGATCTTGCTTTTGATACTGTTACAAGAGAAAGTAATAATAGAGTTGTTGAAGTTAACTTTGTACCATTCATGAGATCTAGGTTAGTATACTTTAGAGCTTCAAAACTTAAGCCAAAAACTCAAGTGTATGCATTCTTTGATAACGTAAATGTTACAGCATATTGTAAGCAAACTAGCTCACCTACTAGATTCTCAAGTTCAGGTTCTGGAAGATTTAGATCATTTGGTGGTAGAACAAGAAACCCTGCTCATGCAACTTCAAGTGCTGCAACTGGTCAAAAATTAATTACAGATAATAAAGGTAGAATCTTTGGATCATTCCTTATTCCAAGAAATGATACGTTGAAATTTAAAACAGGTACTAAACAATTTAGAATATCTGATCATATTAGTAATAATAAAGCTGAAGAATCTACTGGTGCAGAGGCAGATTTCCATGCACAAGGTTTAATCGAATCGGTTGAAAAAACAATTACTAATACTAAGGTTCCTAGAATTGAAAGAACTAGATTATCTGATGAAAGAGTATTAAGACAAACAACGACAACTTCATCAACTAAGTGGATTGATCCATTGGCTCAAACTATTCTTATTGAAAAAGAAGGTGGCGTGTTCTTAACTGGAATTGACTTATTCTTTAAAACAAAATACACAGTAAAAAATGGAGATGATGTTGAAATTCCAGTAAGTGTAAGTATTGTTTCTACAGAAAATGGTATACCAACTCAAAAAACTGTTCCTGGAACTGAAGTATCAGTATATCCTGGAGATGTTAATGCTTCAGCTAATGCTACTCAAGCCACATCATTTAACTTTGATAATCCAGTTTACTTACAAAAAGATACTGAATATGCTATTGTTATTCAATCGGATTGTGATGAGTATGAATGCTGGGTTGCTGAAATGGGTAAAGATGATGTGTCTAATCCTAACTATAGAATTACAAAGCAACCTCATGGTGGTTCATTCTTTACTTCTCAAAATGCTTCTACTTGGACTCCTGAACAAAGTAAAGATTTGAAGTTTACTTTGAAGAGAGCAGAGTTTGGTCAATCTAATGGAGATCTTACAGCTACAATTACATTTACTAACGATGAAATTGAAGAAAGAACTCTTCCACTTAATTCATTACAAACAACAAACACATCTAATGTTGTTACTGTAAATCATTTGAATCATGGCATGTATGGCGCAAGTCAAAAGGTTAGATTGTTAGGAGTTACTGGTGTTGAAACTAGTTCGGGTTCTGGTGTATTTGAAGTAAATGGTATTGATGTTAGAAACCTAGTTGGTGATTTTAATATTGGTAATGTTACTCACAATTCGTATACTATCACCGCTGGTACTGGAACAAACTTACCAACTGGAGTTACTGCTGGAGGAGATACCGCAGCTACAGCTACAGCTTCTGGTGGTGGATCAGCAATGACTGTAACTGAAAATAGATATATGGATTTAGCTAATATTATTGCTGCTACTATGACTGTTCCCGGAACTGATGCTAGGTTCTTCCTTTCAACAGTTACAGCAAAATCTATCGATGGTGATGAAAGCGCTGGAACAGAAATTACAGCAAATGGTGGTAAGGGTATAGAAATACTACCAAATGAAAATATTTTATTTGATGATCCTATGCAAATTGGATCTGATTTAAATGATGGATCTGTAAGAGATTTTGTTCTTAAAGTTGAACTATCTTCAGATCAATCTCATTTAACTCCAGTGTTAGATCAAGATAGATTATCTGTAATAACAGTTCAAAATATTATAAACAATCAAGGTGTTGGTACAACAGCTGGTCAAGATGAAGCAGCGGCTACGGGTGGCGCAGCATTATGTAAATATATAACTAAGAAGATTGAATTAGTTAATGAATCTGATGTAATTGATGTTTATATGGGAATCAACAGACCTTCGTATTCTACAGTAGACTTATATTATAAAGTTGCTGCGGCTGGTAGTGAAGCAAGCTTTGATGATATTGCATGGAGTTATGCAACTCCGGCAGATGGGGTTCCAATTAGAGATGAAACTGGAGATTACGCAGAAGTTAAATTTAATCTTGGTACTACAACAAATCCAATTGATGGTAGCTTTAGTGCTATGGCATTTAAAATTGTAATGAAGAGTTCTAAGTCAACTCGTCCTCCATCAGTAAAAGATTTTAGAGCTATCGCGGCTACATAATTAAGGAATATATAATGCCTAGAAAAAAGAAACAACCACAAGTACAACAAGTTGAAAATAATCCTGACTTAATTAGAAATACTGCTAACTCAGCTATTATAAATACTAATGAAGAAGCTTTTTTAGCTAGGAAGGCTCAAATTCAAGCAGCTAAAGAAAAACAAGCTATTGACGCAAAGCAACAACAGGATATTCTGCAGCTTCAAGGTGATGTTGCAGAAATTAAGCAAATGCTACAGAAATTAATCGGTGGGAAATAATGGCAAATAAAGAAACCAGAATCTATAAGAATAATACTCTTGAAGAACTAAGACAAAAGTCGAATGAGATCTCATTACACTTAGGTGATAACGAGCAATTTGATCAATTGCTTGCAGATAAAACATATGAATATACAGCTTCTGCTGGTGATGTAGTATTTTCAGGAAATGATACTAGTAGCCCTGCTAAACTTACTAGGTTTGAAATTAGTCCAGCTCATACAGTAGATAATACTGGCGGTTACATTATTTTACAGGGACTTACTGCTACTCAACAAGGATATATTACTAATAACTATACCGCGAATACGTTGGTTTATCAAGGAACTTCTGGTTCTCCAGATTATCAAGCTTATATTGTATCAGCTTCTAATGATAAAATTCTTGTAAGAGATTCATTAGGTACATTTGATACAACTGCAGATATTAAAGTTGGTGTTGGTACAGTATATACTATTACTGCAGCTAAAATTAAAAGAGTAGTTACAGAAGCATATCCAATTGGTATAGTAAGAGTATATAAAAATAATAATGAGCTTACTCAAGGTATTACACCAAATGGTTTCCATACTTTAAATATTAAAGCAGCTGTAGCATTTAGTAGTTCAGCTCCAGCGCACTTTACTGAAGGCGTAACTGTTTATCAGGGTGCATCACAAACAACTCAATCTGGTGTTGAAGCTAATGCAGATTTTTATGGTACATTACATTCAGCAAAAAATGGAACTTTGTTACTTAAAACAACAAATGGTGCTTTTGATTCTAATGATCCAATAAGAGCTTTAGGTGCCGGCTCAACTATTACTGGTGGTAACAATAATGGCTTAACTGCAGTTGATAATACTTATGGATCATACATTGAGTTAACTACTCCCGCTGCAGCAAATGATACAATTAAGATATTTTCTTTAGATATTGTAGCAGCAATCAATGAAGTACAAGATGATATTGGTAATATTGCTTCATTAACTACAACAGATAAATCAGATATAGTTTCTGCAATCAATGAACATGATTCAGAATTAGGAACAATCACTAGTGGAGCAATGGCTACAACTGCTTCAACAGTGAGTGAGGCTATTAGAGAACATGAAGATCAAATCGGTAATGTTGATATTACTGGTATTGCTTCAGGCAATAATACTATCACTGGCGCACTCGAACAATTACATGATGAGGTAGGTACTCTATCTTTAAATACTTCTTCTGATGATCTTACTGATGCAATTAACGAACATGAAGCAGACATTGGTAATATGACTCTTACAGGTTTAACTGCTACAGACATATCAGCAGCCTTAAGAGAATTAAGAACTGAACTTGGTAATCATTTAAGTATTGATGATGCTGATGGTTATTCGGCTACAACAGCTGTTGGTGGTATTACAGAACTTCAAGGCGATGTTGGTAAAATAGAAGATATTGGAACTAATAGCCAAGCTGATTTAGTAACAGCAATTACTGAATTAGAAAAAGTTATTAGAGATGATAGTACCGCAAGATCAAATTATACTATTGATTCTAATTCACATAATATTTTAGCAGCAATAAATGAAATAATTGGTGTATTAAAATCAGATAGTAGCGCAAGACCAAATTATGGATTTAATACTACAGCTCATAATGTTATTGCCGCGATTAATGAGCATGAAGCTCAAATTGGTAATCATACTGGTTTCCATAGTATTTCTGCTACCGATAATACTATTTCAAAAGCTTTAGAACAATTACATACTGAAGTTGGTACTTTATCTCTTAATACAACAGCTAATAATTTAACAGCAGCTATCAATGAACATGAGTCAGATATTGGTAACATGACTCTGGGATCAAATGGTCCAGTAGCTACAGCAAATAATACTAATATTTCTGCTTCTATTAGAACAATTGATGGAGAAATTGGGGATACTGTTTATACTGGCGGAGATCTTACAACAGCAATTAAAAATGCTCAAGATGATATAGGCAATATGACTCTTACTGGATTAAGTGCCACAACTTTATCTGGAGCAGCTAGGGAATTAAGAACAGAACTTGGCGATGTAACAACTATTAATGATGCAACAGGGTATTCAGCTACTAATGCATCAGCAGGTATCGTAGAAATCCAAGGTGATATTGGTGATGTAACATCATTAACTACATCACATACTTCAACTTTAGTTGGAGCTATTGGAGAAATTGAATCGGTATTTGACGCTTCCACTTATGAAATTACTGCTGGTGCAAATGCATTTAACGTAACTTCAGGAACATTTACAATTGATTCATCATCTAATATTAATTTAGATACAGGTAATAATCATATTGTATTGAAAGATGATGGCAATGAATTTGGTAGGCTTACACATAGTGGCGGTCAATTATCTATTAGATCTGGATCTAATCAAGAGTTTTTCTTAGCAAGTAATACCGATGGAACATTTAAAAACGATCTTACAGTTAATAATAACCTAGAAGTTGATGGAACAATTGGCGGTGATGGTAACTTTAGAATTGGTGGAACACAATTTTCAGATGCTAAATTTACAATAACGGCTTCATCTGGTAATACTCAAATTGATGGTAATTTAGAAATAGATGGTACGGCCGGGATTGATGGAGACTTTAGAGTTGGAGAAACTAATGGTACTAAATTCAGTATTGATTCCGCTACTGGTAATACTGAAATAGATGGTACCTTAGGAGTTGATGGAGACTTTAGAGTTGGTAGTTCTAATGCTTCTGAATTTACAGTCACAGCATCAAATGGTAATGTGTATACTCAAGGTACTTTAGAAGTAGATAGTACATCTCAATTCGATGGTAATGTTCAAATTAATGCAGACTTAGCAATAGGTACAGATAAATTTAATGTAACGGCAGCATCTGGTAACACTCAAATTGATGGTGCTCTTTCAGTTGATGGCAATATTGGTACAGATGGAAATCTTAGAGTTGGCGATAATAAATTTAATGTTACAGGATCAAATGGTAACACTCAAATTGATGGTGTTCTTTCAGTTGATGGTAATATTGGTACAGATGGAAATCTTAGAGTAGGTGCATCAGGCGTAGACAAGTTTAAAGTAACAGGATCAAATGGTAACTTCTTTACTTTAGGAACTGCTAGAGTTGATGGTCATACTGATTTAAATAGTAGCGTTACTATTGATGGTGTAACAAGTATATTAAATAATACCGGAGCAAGTTCTTCTTCGACTGGCGCATTGGTAGTAACCGGTGGCGTTGGGGTTGGTGAAGACTTATATGTTGCTGGTGATCTTTATGTTGAAGGAACAAGAACAGAATTAAATGTTACAACCTTAGAAGTTGAAGATACATTAATATTAGCTGGTAATGATTTAACTACCGAACCTTCAACAGGTGGATTTGGTATTGAGGTTGGTCCTATTCCTAGTACAGCTCCTAGTGGCGTAGCTTCAAATATTACAGGATCTCATTCAATCGTATATAACTATGCAACTGACCAATGGGAAGCTGATGGTTCTTTAATTCTTTCAACTGCTACACTTGGCGTTCCAACTGTTCATGATTTCAACTTTGGATCTGGTAAAGATCTTTCGTTTACGGCGGGTGATGGTTTAGAAACTCAAATCACTGGTACATCAGGCAATGATTATGTTGTAAACTTTAATAATATAGATAGAGGATCTGTTGCTGCAGCAGCATTAAGAATGTTTAAGACTGTAACAATCAATGGCACAGCATCTGATAACGTAGTGGCAGATAGTAATGCAGGTACTTTAAACTTAAGAGGTTTAGATGCTATTACATTAACATCTGTTCCAGGCACAGATACTATTAGTATTGATCACGATAACTTTGGTACTGCTGGTACTTATGGTAATGACGACGATGAAGCAGTTACAGGCTCTGGAAATGGTGGCGTATACGTTAAGAAGGTTGTTACAAATGATCAGGGTCACATAACAGCAATTACTACTGGTAACTTTGATCAAAGGTATCAGGCTGAAGATCCATCATGGCAGTTACAAGCTAATAGTAATGCGGTTGATAGCGTTACTAATGGTGAAACTGTAAACTTTATTGCTAACGATGGATTAGATGTTACAACTGGTACTTCTGGTACGGCTGGAAGTACTGTATCAACTTTAACCTTTGGTCATAGTACAACGGGCGGGGATGATATTTCAACAGATCTAGGAAATGGTAATGTTATTCAAGACTTAAGTGTTACAATTGATGATCATGGTCACGTTACAGCTACAAGCATTGGATCAGTCAATCTTGATGATCGTTATATAAGATCATTTAATGTAAAAGATGGAAATGGTAGTGATTCAAAATTTATTACTCAAGGTGAAAGTCTAAACTTTGTACAAAATAATACTAATGTTGGTGGCGCTGATGGCGGTGCTACAATTAATATTGATTTTACTGCTGATACAACCGAGACTCATAACTTAGAGTTTTCTGTTACTAACACAGACAAAGGTTCATCTCAAGACATCTTTAAAACATTTGAAGTCGTTGATTCTTTAACTGGTATAACACAGGATGCTACTGGAAGCTTTGCTGCTGGATCAAATAGTGATACCGTTACATTTATTGGTGGTGATGATATTAATATTAATGTAGATGATGCTAACAAAACAATTGTTGTTAATCACGTTAATAATACTGCTCCAAGTAATGTAACATCTACAGCAAATACATTTATTAATTCTATATCATTTGATTCAAATGGTCACGTAAGTGCTGTTGGAACTGCTGCTGAAAGAGATTTATATGTTCACCCAACATATGATGGCGATGATATTAATATTGATACTAACGTATTGTCTGGTGCAACAGTTATTTCAGATTTAGACTTTAATATTACAACAGATACGCTAGGTCATGTTACTGATGCTAATGGTTCAATTGCAACAAGGGAATTAACACTTGGTGATTTAGGATTTGAAGGTTGGGATCTTCATGTATCAGGCGTCAAAAAAGCAGATATTGGAAATGGCGGTGTTGCTAATTTTAAAAATGGTACTAAAATTACTGCAGCATATGATAATGGTGTTAAATTTAATCACAACACATTTACATCTGGTGGTACACAACAGGGACCGGCATCAACTAATGGTAATGTTATTAGTTCATTCTTCACAGATAGTACAGGTCATGTTAGAGGTGTAGCAACAGAAAATCTAAATAATAGATTTGATAATTATGGGGAGTGGAGAATACAAGCCGACGGTGATGGTGATACTACTTCCTATGGTCATGTTGATACAACTGAATATGCTAAATTTATTGGTGGTACTAATGTAACTACTTCTAGAAGTGGTAATAATGTTACTATTAACTTTAGTGATCCTGGTTATCTATTAACTACAAACGAAAAAACAGCCACATTAAATGCTGTACAAAATAGTGGTAGTAATAATAATCCAAAAATACGATTAAATGATGGCGTAAATGATGATATACAAATCGTTGGTGGTACTAATGTTACTGTTACAAGAAATAGCGATACCAAAATAACAATTTCTTCTGTAGATAATAATACAGACGTAGATGTAAGCGTATCGAATCTAGTTTCTAAATTAGGACAAATGAGTGGCACTGTAAATATTGGAGATGCCACAACCGCTAGTAATGATATTGTTATAAGAGGAGATCTTACAGTAACAGGTTCTACTACAACTGTTAATACCGAAGAAATAAATCTCGCTGATAATATTATTGTATTAAATTCAGATTTGGCTTCAGGTAGTGGACCAACTCAAGATGCTGGTATTGAAATTAATAGAGGTTCTTCAGAAAATGCTAAATTCTATTGGGACGAAACAAACCATAGATGGAAGCATGGTATTGGTGATTCTTCAATAACGTATTACAATATTTCTACAGCACCAGATAATGCTGATAAGACAACTTTTGTAATTAGAGATGAGGATAATGTTCAAGCAACTATTACAAAGGATGAAGTATTCGGTATAGATGGTGGAACACATAGTGGTGGTTCTTTACTAGAAACTACTATGTTAGGAACGGCTGGAACCGGCGAAAACCATACAATTAAAATTTCTCACAAAGAATTTGAACCAACAGTTTCAAACGCTTCAGCAATTAACTTAGATTATAATGGTAATAGTAACGATTCATTTACTACTATTACAGCAATTACTGATGATAATGGTCATATTACTGGATATACTAATACCGAGTTTAATATGCCAAGTGGTGCTGTTCCAATAACTTATGATTTAGAAGTTCCTAGTGGTACAACTAAAATTAGATTAAAAGCTAGTGATAATGCTAACGACGATGTTGAATTAGCTGCAAGTGGTGCAACAACTATTACAAGAAATAGTGCTTCCAAAATGACTATTTCTTCTACTAATACTACCTATGGAATAAGTTGCGTAAATGGTGCTAATACTACTTCAGAAAAAGTAAGATTAACGGGTTCCGATGGTAGTACAGATGATATAATATTAGCAGTAGGTACGGTCGACAATGAAGCTGGCTTAACAATAGCACGTAATACAGATACAATTACATTTAAGCATGCTAATACTAGTAGTCTTGCTAATGTAAATAATACTGGAAGAACATATATTCAAGATCTTCAGTTTGATACTTATGGTCATGTTATTGGTAGTACTTCAGCTACTGAAGTTGATCAAACTACAATTAACTTAGCTGAAGGGTCAGACATGGATGTGACTGGAGGTGGTACCGTCAATTCAGCTGACGCTGCATTACCATTGGGTAACAAAAGACATGGTACTCCTCAAATACAATATAATAGTAGTAATGAAGGTATTTATTTCTATGAGCCTGAATCATCTAATTCTCAAGCGTGGGCTACACAAGGCCTATCACAATGGGTTGGAATAACTGGGTCAGGTAATGATATTGAAAGTGGTATTACCTTAAGTGGGTTAGGTAATTATCACCGAGCCGCATTAAACGGCCAACATCATTTTACTGTAAAAGATGATAGCAGTGGTAGTGCAGTAGAAAGTTATGTTCAATTTACCAAAGCTGGTGACATTATTTTAGGTACTGTAGGTGCAACGGTTGATGGCGTAGATATTAGTGCTTTGAAAGCCACGGTTGATGGATTACCAACTCCCGCCGTTAAAGTTGTAACAGGAGCTCCTGTTTTAGATAGTGAAATATCAGCTGCTGAAATGAGAACATTAATTGGTTCATCAGGTACTGATACTACAATAGCAGCATTTGAAGTAATTGATGATGGTACTAATGGTAAAATTAGATTAAAAGATACAGTTACTCCAGTTGGTGGTTCGGCTACAACGACAACACGCGATATTGGAATTGTTGCTGGTACACGAATCGGTGTTGATGCTAATGCAAATAATGATACAATTACATTTAGTACTACAGCTGAAGTAAACCAAAATACTTTTGCCAAGATACAATCACAAAATAATGCAGTTAATAGTGTTTTACATACAGCTGATGCTAAACAAGATACATTTACAATTAATGCTGGTTCGAACATGACTATTGTTGATGGAACAGACGGAATAACTCTTAATGCATCCAACACTACTTATTCCGCTGATGCAAATTACGGTATGACATTGAGTGGTACCGCATTTAGACTAGATAATGATAGAAGAAGAAACAGTAGTTCAGATGATGTTAAATCTGGTAATACACATGATTATACTTGGTATGATGCAGATGTTGGTATTAGATGGTATACTGCTAATGCTGAAGAAATGAGATTAACAAATGGTGGAACATTACATGTTGATGGCGATGTTATTGCTTTCTCAACTACAGTTTCTGATGAAAGATTAAAAGAAAATGTTCAAGTTGTAGATAATGCTTTAGATAAAGTATCTCAATTAAAAGGTGTTACATTTGATTGGAAGAGCGATGGAGAAAACTCAGCAGGTCTAATAGCACAAGATGTTGAAAAAGTATTACCATCAGCTGTTAAAGAAATGGAATTACCATTTAGAACAGATGATGGGGAAGAATATAAAACAGTTGAATATTCTCAAATTACATCTCTTTTAGTTGAAGCTATTAAAGAACTTAAAGATCAAAATAAAGAATTAAGAGCTGAAATAGAAGCTTTGAAAAATATAAATAATTAAAGGAATCTGGTTAAATGGCAATATATTCTAATTTAACAATTGACCAAGGTAGCACATTTAGTGCAGAAATTGATGTTACTGATATTGCAGGTAACGCTTTAAATCTAAGTGGATACCAAGTAGCAGGACAAATAAGAAAGTCTTATACTTCAACTACTGCTACAGATTTTGTAAGTAGTATTGTAAGCGAAGTAAATGGAACAGTTAAAATCGAATTAGCTGCTAGTACTACCAATGGAATGAAGGCCGGAAGATACGTATACGATGTAGAGATAACCAAAACCAGTACTTCAGAGGTTACAAGAATTGTTGAAGGACAGGTTGAAGTAAAACCAGGAGTTACAAGGGCGAGCTAAATGGCAAATATTAAAGCTACTATTCGACAGACCGGTAGGTTAAAAGGCCAAGCACAAGATCAAAGAGAAATAGTTGCACAAACAGTAAAGCTATCTCAAGGATCTATCGCTTTGGGCGATTTAACTGATGTTGATACTTCAGCAAAAGCAGATGGAGCAGTAATAGTATTTAATGCTAATACTGGTTTATTTGAATTAACGAATACAGTAGAAGAAGAAAATCTTACTATAAGCGCGGGATTATACTAATATGGCAGCAAGAACAAGAATAAAGAATTTAACGAGTAGTAGTTCTAACGCACCTACCATTCTAAAGACGGGTGAGTTTGGTTACTCGTACGGTACTGAAACCCAAGCGAATGGTGGTGGTAGATTATATATTGGTACCGGTGCAGAGGACTCAAATACTAATATTGCAGCAACTCAACAGGTAATTGGTGGTAAATACTTTGTTGACATGTTGGATCATGTCAAGGGAGAGCTTCACGCAAATAGCGCTCTTATTACAAATGCTTCTTCAGCATTAGAACAATTAAAAGTTGATCAGCTTGATATTGATGGTAGTACTATTTCTACTCAATCAAATAATGTCAATATTACAGTTAGCCCTCATGGAACTGGTAAAGCTATTATTGTTAATCCTTATGTTGGTACAGACCAAGTAAGTTTAGCAGAATATATTAGAGATACCGTTGGTGGTACAGTTGTTGCTGGAACCGGAATTACAGTTACTCCAAATGATGCTGCTGATACAACAACTGTTAGTATTACAGCAACTCTTGCTGAAGCATCCAGCTCAGATGATACTGCTGGTGAATATGGCGATACTAATAAAATTCCACAATTCACAGTTAATAGACAAGGTCAAGTTACTGAAATTACAGAAGTTGATGTTGCCACTGTTTTAAATGTAGCGGCTGGATCAGGTACTGGTAATGGTGTTGATCTATTAACTGAAACATTAACAATTAGTGGTACAACAAATGAGATTGAAACATCTATTGCTGGCGATACTGTTTCCATTGGATTGCCCAATGATGTAACAATTGGAAATAATTTAACAGTTACAAATGATTTAATTGTTCATGGTGATACAACAACTGTAAACTCAACAACAGTTACTATTGACGATCCAATCTTTACTTTAGGCGGAGATACTGCTCCTTCATCAGATGATGGTAAAGATCGTGGTATTGAATTTAGATATCATGATGGTACTAATTCCAAGCTAGGTTATTTTGGTTTTGATGATAGCGATGGAACATTTACTTTTATTCCAGATGCTACAAATACCTCTGAAGTATTTAGTGGTAATGCTGGTAGTGCTAAGTTTAATGGACTTTCATTAACAACTCAACTTACTGTATCTTCAGGTGGTACTGGTAGAAATACATTAACAAATAATGCAGTTCTTATTGGTAATGGCACTGATGCTGTAACTCAATTAACAGGTACTCAATACCAAATTCTTCAAGCAGGGGCCTCAGGTGTTCCTGAATTTTCCAACATTATTGATGGTGGGACATACTAACTAGGTATTTTTCTATTATAAATAGATTTATAAACTTTGTAAATACAAAGTAATAAGTTTATTAAAAAGCTCTATATAGAGATTGAATAATAGGAGAAGCCAAAATTGGCCAGAAAACAAGACATTAGGCTCAGACGTTCTAATACGGCTGGAGCAATACCCACCTCAGGAAACCTAAACCTAGGTGAATTAGCAATCAATACCGCAGATGGTGCGCTTTATTTTAAGAAAGGCGATGGTACCATTATTACCGGTGTTGATAATAATATTTTACATATTAATAGCGCCAATAAACACATTGGTATTAATACCACTTCACCTGATAACGCTCTCCATGTTAAACCCACAGCAACCAATGGCACAAACGTTGTTGCTAAATTTGAGTCAAATGATGCTCAAGTATGGATAAATTTAGAAGATAGTGGTAGTGGATCTTATGGAGCATTGCTAGGGCATGATACAGATACAAGTACTTTATTCATGGTTGCAGATGCAAATGTTGATCGCAAGCTTGTTATTCAAAATAGTGGTTTTGTTGGTATTGGTGATACAGATCCTGGTGCTCGTTTACATGTAAAATCTGGAACAACTAATAAAGTAGCTGTTTTTGAAAGTACAGATTCTACAGCATTTATACAAGTAAAAGATAATAGCACTACTGCCGCAGCTCATGGTTATGGTGCTATTGGCAATGAACTTGTTTTATACGCCAATGATGTAGGTGTAATGAGAATACACAATGATGGTAGCGTTGGTGTTGGCCTTGGTAGTACTAATCCATCTTATACATTCCAAGTTCATGGTACGGCTGGCTTATCTGGAGATGATCCAGATTTTATTCAAAATATTTCCTCTGATTCTAATTCGAATTTAATTCAACATAAATTTACCGTTGGTGGTACTGACAAAGCACAAATTTATTATAATAAAGCTGATACAGAATTTAGTATAGAATCTCACGATGATATAACATTTAGAACTGGTGGTAGTAACAAAAGAGCTACAATTGATGCAGATGGTAGAGTTTGCATTGGCGTAGATTCTAAATATACAACTGGTGGTAATGCTCAATTATCTATTAATACATCCCAAACAAGCGTAGCTCTTACTGTCGGTAACAGCAACGACGATTTATTATATTTAAGGAGAGTTGATACTGGTGAATATCAACTTCAAGCATATAATCAAGGAAATACTGGTGAAATACATTTAAATCCTTATGGCGGTAAGGTTGGTATTAACACAACAGCTCCTCAAAAAGATTTACATGTTGTAGGTACTATAAGAACAGAAGGAGCTGCAACTACTAAGTATATTAATGTGTTTGGTGGTGATAGTGGAAACTTTATTGATACCTATGGAAACGACTTATATTTTAGAGTTGAAGATGATACAAATAAATCTCTTGTTTTAAGAAATAGCGGTAACGTTACTATGACTGGAGATCTTGGTGTTGGTACTACCAATCCAGGGAGACAAATACATATTTCTGATTCTGGAGCTACGGTTGCATTAAAAGTTGAAGCAACTGATGGTAGCCAAGCTTCGGTTGATTTGAAAAATTCTGAAGGTGAATTTAGAATAATTACAGATAATGGCGGTTTAAGAATTTATGATCAAACCGATACAGCAGATAGATTTAGAATTGATACTAGTGGTAATATATTACTAGGAAAATCTTCGAGCAATTCAGTTACAGATGGTATTGAATTAAGAGCATCAAATCAATTATTAACAACTGCAAATAATACTACTCCATTAGAAATAAGAAGAAATGGATCAGCCGGCCCATTGGTTGGATTTAATCAAGCTGGAACAGCGTGGG
>Ga0213861_10000022_pt1 | contig 97668 bp, 113 predicted proteins | sample PICome_4_FD_160110 | JGI IMG/M metagenome (GOLD analysis project Ga0213861, IMG submission 160110) | Coastal seawater microbial communities near Pivers Island, North Carolina, United States - PICO131 | ecosystem: Environmental > Aquatic > Marine > Coastal | place: USA: North Carolina... | reverse complement strand
TGGAATCCTTGAGAACCTTGTCTTCCTTGGTTGCCTTGAGCACCTACAGTACCTTGAGCACCTACAGTACCTTGTCTTCCTTGAGAACCTTGAGCACCTACGGCACCTTGAACTCCTTGATTACCTTGAGGACCTGTTGGACCTGTAGAACCTTGTCTTCCTTGATTACCTTGAGGACCCGTTGGACCTGTAGCACCTTGTCTTCCTTGATTTCCTTGAGCACCTATAGTACCTTGAACACCTTGATTACCTTGAGCACCTACAGTACCTTGAACACCTTGATTACCTTGAGCACCTACAGTACCTTGAACACCTTGTGCACCTGTTGGACCTGTAGAACCTTGTCTTCCTTGATTACCTTGAGGACCTGTTGGACCTGTAGAACCTTGAGCACCTACAGTACCTTGAACACCTTGATTACCTTGAGCACCTACAGTACCTTGAACACCTTGATTACCTTGAGCACCTACAGTACCTTGAACACCTTGTGCACCTGTTGGTCCAACTTGTTGAGTGAAAGTAATATTTGCATCTGTTCCGTTTGAAGTTGCTGTTACTCCAGATCCGATAAAATTAATTGAAGTAAATGTGGACCCAATACCAACACCTTCTTCTTTTATTCCAATACCAGTAAGAGAAGTATTGATGATTGTTTGTATAGTTTCAATACTATTAACATCTTGCCAGTCAATACCAGATGCAGTAGAAACTAATAGTTGTCCAGTTGTACCAGATTGATTATCTTTATCGTAAAGTGATCCACGAACTCTTATGTCACCAGTATCTAAATTGGCAGTTGCATTCGTAGTTCCGATACCAACATTGCCGACAACTTCCAATACAGTAGTATTTTCAGTATAAGAACTTATACCAACTTTAAGATTTCTTTGACTGTTACTGATATACTTAGCCATTATTTTTGATTAGTTGAGGGTTTCTAGAATACTTCCAATAAACTTAAGGTCTGTACCACTACTGCCAGATAATACTAATTTATCTCCACTTTCCAATACTAATTTCCCTGCAAGAAGATTTGCAGTATCGTTTGATGAAATAGGAAACTGTTTTAGCATTTCAGTGGTTACTGCAACACCAACAACACTTCTTTGATGAGATAAAGAAACATCAGCAGAAGTTCCTCCAATATTTGCAACCTGTGCTAAAAGAACTACGCCAGTATATCCAACAGGTGCTGAATAAACGACTGTTGGTGTTACACTTACAACTGCGGTAACTGTTTGAAATACGTTAAGTGCTAAAGCCATTTTATTAATCTCCTCCTAGTGCAAGAATAAAGGGTGTCATTGTTGAAAATAAACTCTTGGAATAAAATGTTCCACTGATGGTTCCTGTTTGTTGATTAATTTGAACCCCATCACCAATTCTAAAGTTTCCTGATTGGTCTGTAGAAGTAAATATAACAATACCTCCATTACGACCATCAGTTTCATTTTCTTGAATGGGAACTCCTCCAGCAGCAGGAAGAGCAGTCGCAATATTTGTTCCAGAACCAATGTATTCAAGAGAATGACCTGATGCAAGAATACGACTTTGTTTAAAGAAAGGAACCGTACTACCAACTCCCACTGCATAAGGAACATTATCACTTAAGGTAATGGTGCAAATACCAGCAGAAACTGGAGTGGAACTTAAAATTGAATAATATGCTGGAGTTAGAATCGCAGTTCCTGTTGCGGTATTAATACCAATGTTAGGAGATTCAAAAGTCAGTGTTGGTAATGTGGTATAACCTCTTCCATTTGAAACCATTTCAACATTAGTTACTGAACCATTCTTAACTTCTCCCACAGCAGTTGCAGGAACACCCCAAGGTTCACTTGGAGAATCAAAAGTTATATCAACATTCTGCGTATAACCCGTACCACCAGAACCTACAGTCACTCCACCAATTGTAAAATATAACTCATCAAGATAAACTACTTGACCATCAAAAGGTCTTGGTACATTTATTTTTGCAGTACCACCAGAATCATATGTGTGAGAGAGTGTAGAGACTCCAACATAAACTTCAAAAGAAGTTGATGAAGGAACTGCTTGTACCTCAAAAATATATCCATTATCTCCACTTGGGAAGTTAGAAATTGTACTAATAGCAACCACACCACCAGAAACATAAGTGTGTATAATGGTGGAGAATCCAACATTTACAACAAACTGATTAGAAGCAGGAACTGATATTACATCAAATACGTGGTTTGGATCACCATTTCCTGCACCAGGTGCTGGTGGAAAAGTTCCATTTGATGCTCCACCACCAGAATTGCAGTTGAATGTAAAGTCTCTGAGTGTAGCAGCAATACCAACAGTAAAATCGTGATTAGCAGAAGTGGTAACTGTCATCACACCACTCTGTGCATCATAGTCTGCTGCACTTACATTGTAGTTAGTTGTCCCTGCCACAGAATCGCAAGTAAACTTAAGATTAGCAATCGTAATACCCATTCCAACATTGAAGTTGTGATCGGAATTCACTGTGATTGTGGTAAGTCCTGTTGTATTTTCATAAAGAGCATTTGTTACATTAAGCGTAGGAACATTTAAGTCCAATACAAAAGTATCTGCATTTGTCGATGCAGAACTTGTAACAATACCTGTATATTTTTGAGGTCCAATTCCATCAGCAATTAATCCATAATCACCAAATGAAGAGTTAGAATTTGTGAGATCACATGCAGAACCACTACCACAGAAAAATGCGGTTTCATTAGCGATTGTAAAAATAGAAACTAACTGTGCGTATCCTTCATTAGTAATAGAAACCCCAATACCACCTTGATTATATTGAGTATAACTATCAACCACCATAGATTTTAGTGGTCCAATTGCATTTTTACCATCAATCTTTAATCCAATACTATTTGAAATAAAGTTGGTACAGTTTTGAATATAAGGTGATTGATTGAAATATCCTATTTGATTTGGATTAAATGCAAAAATTGCCTTACCAGAATTCAAAGTTCCTGTGTAAGACATCTCTGCAATATAGTTTCCATTTGCGACATAAAACAAATCTTGGTCTGCATTCTGTGGAGATACTGATACTTCTCTTAAACTATCTCCAACAATTGAAACTTGTTCTGGAATGACTAATGGATTATCTTCTAAATAAGATCCAGAACTAATTTTAATAACTGTTCCTGTTTTTGCTGTTGTGAGTGCTGCTCCAATAGTTCTTTTGGCGTCTCCAAGTTTTCTTCCTGTGTTTGTATCGCTTCCATCTTCTGTAACATACAATATATTAGTAACTGATGCACCGATACCAACTGAAACAATATCAGTGCCTATACCTACTCTTTCTCTTCTTACGAATAGTTCTGCATCATAAGTATTGAGACCAAGTTCCCCTAAAGGTAGATTATTTACTGTCGGTTTCTTTCCAGGAACCGCAGAGCGTTTAATTTTTATTATAGGCGCAGCCATTTAATTCCTTTCATTATTGGTATATACCGTATATCTCAATATATATTGAGATTTATTAGTTATTTATGAAAAATCTTCTTCTGTTTTTGTTCTTCTTTTAGGTTTTTTTAACTTTTCAAGTTCTTCGTTCTGTTGATTGACCTTTGTGGTCAATAATTCAACTACCTCACTAAGTTGTTTAACTTTTGCATCGTTGGCAATTGATTGTGTAAGTAAGTCAAAAGATTTTTGCTGATAAGAAGATATCAGATACTTTAGATCTTGTTCAGTCATAAAATAGAGGGATATAATGTCCCTCTATTTATTTCCATATGTCTAATATCAGAATGTACCAGCATCAATAGTGATGTTTTCAAGATTTCTGACACCACTAGAACAATTGATGACTTGTGATTGTCCTGCACAATCATTGACCCAAAGAGAACCAATTTCAAGTGCTGCATGCGCAGCTGCAGTTAGAACTCCAGTTGATTCGGAGACATCATCACTAATAACAACTCTTGAAGAACTATCATCCCAATATACTGCTGCCTTCTTAGCAGAAGATGTATAGTAGTTAAAGATAATACCAATATCTTTGTTTAGATCAGAAGATGGTGCAGAACCGTCAACCATTCCCAATTCAAGAAGTTGATCCTCAATCGTAGTTTGAGAAGTGTTTACTTGAGTCGTGGACCCATTAACAATTAAATTACCACCAACAGTCAGGTTTGATGCTGTTGCAACAGCACCAGTACTATCAGTAATTGTGATAGATGTTGCACCATCTCTTGCCTTGAGATTTGTTGCCTCAACTGTTGGAACATCAAGAGATGTTGTAATTTGAACAGCTGATGGGAGTCCAATAGTTAAAGTCTGACCACTGCCTGAAGTCTCAACTTCATTCGCAGTACCAGCAATGGTCAATGACTGAGAATCAAGATCAACAGAACCTGTACCCGAATCACCAGCAAAGTCTAAATCTTGCGACGTAACTTGAGAATCAACATAATCTTTGACAGCAGCTGAAGTAGGAAGAGTTGTATCATTATCATTTGATCCAATACCTTCACTCTCAACTACAATTGCAGCTGCTGCAAAGTCGGCAACTTCTACATTAGAGAGTGAATTTCCTGTACCATTTGCATCAAATGTCTTATTAGTTAGAGTGTCAGTTGACGCTGCAGTGATGAATACTGATGATGTGTTGTCATAGTTTGATAAATCATTATCAACTACGAGGTCAATTGTACCATCTGAATCTTGATATGTTGCAGTTATAAGAGTTTCAGTATTACTTGAGAACATTGCACCTGCAATATCCTGAACTCTCTCTGCATTAACAGTAACATCACCAGAAGTTACAGTAAAGTCAGTTGAATCAAAAGATGCAACCCCTTTATTACTATCAGTTGCATCTTCCGCAGAAATAGTAATCGTGTTATCTGTTACCGCGGTATCAATACCTTCACCACCAGAAACAGTTAATGTATCATCAAGAAGTGCGACATTATCAGTTCCACTGTCACCTGCCATGCTGAGAGTTACTGCAGCATCAATGAATGACAGAGCTCCCGAACCATTCGTAGAAAGTACTTGACCACTAGAACCATCTGTTCCTGGTAAAGTATAAGTAAGGTTTGCAGCAAGAGTATCTGGAGACTTTAATGCTACATAATTTGAACCATTACTAGATCCTTCTACAAGATTTACTGAACTACCAGTTGTTGTATCTTCTCTGGTCCAATAACGATGAGAACCGAAAAACTTATTATTACTTGTTGTACTATCAATACCTACATATAGTTCGTAGGTATCTGTTGTAAGTGCTGGTTCACCTGCCCTTAAACCGGGAAGATTAGTAAGAGGACCCCTTTTGAATTGTAAAACAGGTGCTGCCATCTCATTTATTATTTTTTTATATTATTATTTATTAAATTAAAAAGTACCCGCATCCAAATCAATCTTATCGTCCAAATCAACATCAAGAGTATCTACGAAATCTGTCGGTAATCCTGGTGCTGTTAATTCCGTTGATGAAGCTGCAGAAAGAATATTATCTGGATTCACTGCAGTGTATTTTTTTGTGGATGAATCGTACATGATCACATACTTATCACTTACTCCAGAAACATCTACATCTAAAAGTTCCTGTAGGGTTCTTGCCATAATTACTCCTGATGCTACAGTTGTCTTTATTTTTGGTTTGTTAGTTACGACTCTTACATTGATAGTCATAGTGATACAGTCTCCTTAACAATAACATTACCTTCTAAAACTTTTGTGATCTCTCCACCAGGAGAGGTAAGTAACACGTCATATTGACATCTACCACTTGGCAATTCTACAGTTTTATCCGAAGCCATTGAGATTCTAACAGTGCTGTCAACCACAGTTGTCGTTGTAGAAAAAGTATAAGCAATTCCTGCAGTAGAATGCTTTCTTAGTTTAGAAGTTGCAATATTATTAGTCAGATTCAATCCTGAACCATCTTCCGCACCAAGAAAAAATGTTTCTTCAAAATAAGTTCCTTTTTGAATTACAAGATTGACTGAACTTACTGCTGCCATTTTCTTTTAGAGTCTTTTAACTATTTATTATCTTTTTGAGGTTTCTGCTTCAAGAGTTTTTGTAACTCTGCGGTAGAACCAACAAATAATGCATTATTAACAGTTGTTGGGCCCTTAAGGTCTTTTTCTTCACTTACATCTTTTAATTTCTGTTGAAGTGTAAGTAACTTATCTGTTGCATCTGCTACATTCTTGATCAACTGACCAGCAACTTCATATGCTCTTGGCATTTCACTTTCTTGAGCCAATTCCAAAATACCATTGATTGCTTCTTGACCTTTTTCAATAATCGAATACAAATTACCTCTGGTATATTCGTAGTCTTTTTTAATATCCTCAGATTGTGATCTAATATTCTCAATTTTTTTCTCTACAATAGGTTCTACTGGTGTAGTTTCTATTTCTGTGGAAGAAACATCAAAAGTTTGGTCTAATTCATCATACTTTTTAGTCATGGATTATTCTCAAAAAACATTACCATCGAAACCAAAGTTGTCGCCGATTTCAATCAGAGAATTATCTGCTGCAGTAATCTTACCAACTTTTGAACCTAGTAGATGGTTCTCAAGTGATGTTTCATCTTGAGCCCTATCAACGATAAGTTTATTACCGCTCTTGGATTTAATATACATCGACTCTTTGTCGATCATAATATAAGATCTAACTGGAATATTTGTTGCATCATCAACTTCGATGACACCATCATCAAGATCAACATTTGTTGACAATAGGGTTACAACGTCTCCATCATAATTTTTGGTTGCTCTAGGAGTAACCTGATAAGTAAGATCTCTCTCTGCAGTCCTAGAACCTTTAGAACCGGCAATATAACCGAGAGAAACCTTATCGATGATTTGACTACTGACATCCTTCACAGGGCCGTACACGTATGTCTTAGCAGTAAATGTCAGTGTATATACAAGAGCTCTTCTGGTATCAAAATTTCCCTCATAATCATCCTCCATCTGAATGGTATCAAGGTTGACTGGAACATACTTAACTTCATTCAAGTTACCTAAAAACTTGATGGGAAGTGAATATGCAGGTTGGAAGTATGGTAAGATTTGTTCAACAATCTGTAACATATCATCATTCAACTTTGTCATAATCGAAAGTTGAACTGTCATATTATATGGAACTGGAACGTAGGTTCTCTTTATAGAACCATCTGGTGTTTCAGTTACGATTGTTTGTGTTTGAGTTACTTTTCTACTTGGGTCATATTCAAGATTAGTAAATTCAAAAGACATTCTTGGAAGAGTAACCTGAACTGGACGATTCAGATTTGCCTCTTGTTCCATTCTTGCAAGAAACTTTTGAGTGGGCCCATAAGCAAGAGGAACTTGGATGACACTGAACGTATCATTATCTCCATCTTTATGACGAACCTCTATCCCATTAAAAAGAGTTCCGAATCCAATAATGACGGATCGAAAGACTTCATTGTAAAAATACTCAAACATTATCCTGCTCTATATTATAACTATTTAGATTAAGGCATTCCAAATGGATTGACTTCACTAAAATCAATTAGTTTGTCACCTTCTGTTTCAATAGTATCATTATCTGCAAATGGTGTGACAAAGTCATCTTGTTTTTGTATCATTACCGAATACAATACTCCAGATTCAGTTCCATAAATGGTTTCACCTGAAGTAAATTCACCAGATACAATACTAATCTCAAGTTCCAAGGTAGAAGAAGTCCATCTATTGACTCTCGCAGTTGTTCCAGAAGTCGAACCAAGTACAATTTCATTGAACAAATATGTTCCTATACCAACCGTTGCTCCAACTCCAGTAGTTGGATTATCAACAGTTCCATTAATAGGAAGATCTCCAGTAGTATAACCAGTACCAGCATGTATTAGATAGGTGTCTGTAACGTTACCAGCAACGTTAATATAACCAATACCAGTTGCTGACGTACCTCCTCCAACTGGTGGAGAGAAAGAAATTAGTGGATTGGTCAAATATCCAGAACCACTATTGGCAATAGAAACACTTTGAATAGTTCCATTTCCAAGTCGTGTGGTTGCAGCTGCTCCTGTTCCAGATTTATTGTTCAAGTTTGTGAATGATACCCAAGGAGCAACGGTATATCCACAACCAGAGTTGGACATATAAACTGTATTGATCTTTCCTCCAGACCCACCTGAGCAATTTACATAATCATTGGTGATAGAAGAAATACCGGCAGTAATAGTTCCACCAACAGGAGCTGATGAGAAACCTACAAGTGGTTCATGGTTGTAGTTATTACCCATATTCTTAATGAATACATCGGTAACACCACCAACAGTACAAATACCTGCTGTTACTGTTGCGGTAGAACCAGCACCAATCATTTGAAGAGTTTGAATATAACCATAATCTTGTGTGTTGTCGTCAATATTGTCAATAGTGGTGTCAATGACCTCATCTTCAATACGGAAAAGACTACAAGTTAGTGTATAGACATAGTTTTTCTGTAACTGATAGAAAGGTTGTTCATGCTCTACATATTTGATCTCAAATAATCTGTCACCAAGAGGAAAATAAATTAAATCTCCCTCTTTTGGTCTAGTTGTCAATTCAATATTGGAAAGATTTTTAATCAGAGGGGCAATATAATTCTCATATCTCTCTTTTGAGATAATAATCTTCAAATCGTCATAATTTTGTATTCCAAACTTACTTAAAAGTGTTCCTTGACCACCATATCCTTCATAACTGTCAACATACGCCTCAATTGGGTAAGAGTTATTGAACTCCGATTCAATAACCTCTTTGATAACAGTGTTTGTAGTTACATACTGTCTAGGCATATAATATACTTCAACACCATACATCCTCAACTGTTCGTTGATAAGATCTTGAACTAAATTTTGTTCAGATTGTGATCCTTGGAGAAAAAATGGATTTAACATATCAGCCAATCATGTCCATCGGTGGAAGTTCATAAGTATTGGACATTTTTTCTCTAATTACTTCTAATTCTTTCTCTGCATCCTCATACATTTGTCTTCCATTCAGTTCAATTCCACCAGGTAACTTAACACCTTGAAATTTCATCATATTTTGGCCCCATTGTCTCTTAATTAGGGATGTAAGGTATGGTTTTAGGAAGGAATCATTCCAAACTCTAGTATAATCTGTACCATCCATGGCTCTGTAGCACTCAATAACCAAGAATTCACCTACTGATACAGTATCATAGTCAATATCAAGATACATTCTATCTTGTCTTTGGTTAAATCTGATATGTTTGTGAGTATTTAAGAGGAAATTCATCGTTTCCAGGTAACTCATGGTCATTGAATATGACAACATGTCATATCCAGAGGCTGCTGTGACACCACCCCAAAGACCAAACACATCATTTAAGAAAAATTGATATTTTACATTAAACATACCAGATCCAAGAGTATTATTGAACTGAAAAACCTTTTCAATTCCAATAATATCTGCCGGAACTTGTATAAAATTACTATTTTCGTAGTAAGTGAACGTTGTTGCAGTCCCAACAATGGATGTTGTTGTACTTGTGGAGGCAATTCCTGTCTGATTACTTCCTGAAGCACCAGGTGGTCTTGCTTTTCCTCTATCAATATCGTCTTGAGTTAATTGATATTTGAGAAAAACCTTGTTTACACCATCAAAATGTCTTTCATTAAACAACTGAACGGCATCATCAACCAAATCTTCAATTTGTTCATCGGCAACATTAATCTCCAAGACAGGATAACCCAACTGTCTCTTACAGTAATCAATTAATTCTTGTCTAGAAGCGGGTTTAGCCATTTATAGAACATTCTTTTTTCTATTTATGTTTATCCATAAAATGTTGAAGCATCGTCTTAATATCACTCAAATCACCTTTAATATTACCAAGTTCATCTTCAATATCGTTGATTCTTTCCTTATCAGAAGAAAGTTTTTTATGATTTGTCATATACATGTTAAAATCATTTTCATTTTTGTTAATTATAGCATTGGAACGGGTATCCCTAAAATACCCGTCCTTACCTTCAATTGGTAACATGTCCATATTATGCTAAAGCGATTGCACGTAGGTTTCTGAACTGAGGAACAATTGACTGGTTGGTCGATGTTCCAATAATCTTGATTCTGAATGACTTGAATGCAGGAAGATTATCATTACTGAATGTATACTCTCTGAATTGGTCAATTCTTGGACTTTGAACAATCAAGTCATCATACTTAGGAATGTTTATGTCCGAAGAACCGTCATTATCAACTTGACTGATAAGGTTTCCATCGACATCAAAGTTACCATAACCAGGGAATGGAACAAATACAGTCTCATCTGCCAGAGAATCATCTTGATCTAATGCATAGAATACTCTAACATCATTATATCTAGAGATGTAAGCATCAAGATAAACTTTCAGACCACTTGCTGGATTCTCCAAAAGAACATTCTTACTTACATAAGTGAAGTTATTTGGATCATCAACTGTTGTATTGACTCTAGGATCAGTTGCATAATTTGTAATTGGTGCATTGACTCTGTTGGTCACAAATACAATAGAAGAATTGTCTAGGTCAATTGCTGGTGACAATCTATTGTCTGAACTGAAGAGGTTAATACCTGCAGTAAAGGACTTATTACCAGGTTGAGTAGTGAGATATGTGTTCTCATTAATCTGAGAAGCAATCATTCTAGGATCTTCAAAGTAGTTCTTATTGAAGTTTGTGACTTCTGTATAACCCTTATCAACATAAGAAGCTTCTCCACCAGAAATACTGGTCTCAGAAATGGTTCTTGCCTGAATGACAACATCTGTTCCTTTTGGTTCAATAGTATTGATCTTAGGAATCATTAGGTTGAAAGGTAAGTTATAAGTACCTTTTACATTAGGACCACCAGCCTTTGTATTAGTTTCAAAGTATCTTGATCCAAAAACGGTACCTGCAGACCTGTCAATACCATAATCTGTGTCGTCCATATCAATCTTGACATTATAGTAGTCAAGTCCAATAGGATTTGCCTTAGTCACATCTCCAAGATTATGTGTCCTATTAATTCTTCTTAGTGAAACACCGTCAAGTTCATATTTATAAACCAAGTCAGAAACACTGTGACTAGTTACCTGACTATTATCAATACCTCTAGTAATACCAGTCAAAGTATTGTTGGCGACTCCAGTATAGGAAACAATTTCCTTACCAATCTTGGCATATCCTGGATTAGTAGTTCCAACACCAACACCTTCAAACTGACCAAAGACATTTGTATTCCCAACACTAATAAGTCCAGTATCAGTTCCAGTGTAACTTACTGTCAGAGTGGAAGGTGAGACATCAGATGCAACATCTGTTAAAGTAACACGGTTGATTCTTGTATGCATTCCATGATTTCTCTGGAATACTTGCATATGAAGTCCATCACTATTAATTCTAATTGGTGCAACTGGAATTACATTTCCACCAATACCCGAATTAACTACAGTAGTAATACCTGCCTTATTGATATAAGAGAGTTGTGTGAGAGTATCAAACTCACCCTGAACATTATCAATAATAAGTTCATTATTACCAGAAATCTCACCAACTGAGAGTTTCATGTTTCTTCCAAGTTGAGTATTACCAACAGTGAGAGGTCTTAAGACATCACCAACTGAGTAACCTTTACCACCTGCGTTAATAGTAGCACCAACTGCAATACCACCTTCAACATAAATGTCAGCAGTTGCATTTAGTCCATTACCAGTTATTGAGGTAAGTGCAACACCTGCAAAGGTATAACCACCTGAAGAAGGTGTATAACCAATACCAGAGTTTGTAATCGTAAGTGTTGAAGTTGCAGATCCTGCATAACCTACTAATGTTCCACGACCAGTTTTGCCTACCTGTAGAATGGTATTACCAAATTCAAGTTCTGTATCTTGAAGTGTGGTTCCAATACCTACACTAATATTTCTAGAGTCGATACTGATAGCATCTTTAGAAATACGAGAAAGTGAAGTTGGAAGTGTTGGGTTAAAGAAACCAACAAAACCTTGTCCTGTAAAGTTCGCTCTATAAACAGTGAATTTCAAGTCTTCATACTGACTTGGTGTCCAAACAGTTGCATTTTGTGATTTAAATAGTGAACCAAGAATTGGTTGTGTTGATACAAGTTTCTGTCCAGATTCTGGACCCAAAGTTGTAACATCAGGTTCACCAAGTCTAGAAATCCATACTCTATATTCTAGTGAATCTGATATAAGAACAATTGCATATTCTTTTAGTCCTTCAACATATACAGGTGATTCAAAACCAACTGTTGTTGGTACAGTTCCATCAAGAGACAAGTTAATATCCTTGGGATCAACATCAATTTCAGAATAAGGAAGAATAGTAAGGTTTGGAGTACCAATGGTAGTTTCTCTAAGTTGAACAGTAACAGGAAGTGTGTCATCCTTTTGACTGAAGAACAAATCAATTTTTGTTATGAATATACCAGTTTCTTCATTAATGAAGAATGTCTGTGCCAGTGGATCCTTAGGGGCCGCTGGTGGTGGAGCAGGAGGACTTGGTGGAGATGGTGGTGGTGGCGGTGGGTTAATAGTAACATCACTTAGAATAATACCTATATCAGTATCTGATAGTTGTCTATTTTCGGTAAACTCACTGTTGACTTCAACTCTTGCATTTCTAAGTGAAAGTGTTACTTCCTGAGTATTATCAATACTACCTTCAGAATAGAAGATCTCTTCACCAGCAGTTGTTGCAAATCCTTCAATAGGACTATTAGTTGGGTCATTAGTAAGTTTGAAGGTAGATCTACCGGTTTCAAATACAGGGTTCTTGAGGTCAGATACATCAGGAACTCTGAATGATCCAATCAATACACCAAGTTTATCAGTAACCAATCTAACAGAATTGACTACTGCAGTTGCACCACTAGTACCACCAATAAGAACCATACCAGGTCTAACTCTACCCTCAAATTCAGGTTGATTTTCATTTTGAAGACTGAAAGTATCAACATTCAAAATTGTAGATGTTTCTGAATATGTAGCAGGAACATTATTGTTCCTATCATATGGACTCTCTACATAAGTGTCAGATGGATCATTGTATGGACCGTACTTATGATTTGCAGTTGCTACTCTGAATGAAATTGAAGGTAAGGTTATTGCCTGAACATTCTCAGTATTATTGGCTGCAGCCATTTCACCATTAACAGTCTCACCCACTACAAATGTTCCACTAATCATTTGAACTTCGACCAGTTTGTTGAAGGTAAAGTTAGAAACATCTACACCATCAAAGAATGGATAAACTTGAGTGAATGGCTTCAGACGTTTTGCAGTAACTTCAATATTACGAGATCTGATGAAGTGAACCAGTTCTCTACTTACAACTCTATCACCAAGAGTTTCATTATTGATAACTTCAGTAACAGTTGATTGTGAACCTGTTCTCTCTTGATCCAGAGAAGTGGTATTTGTAATTGTAGTTGCTTCACCAGATGCACCCCATGGTGCATTAATTCCTGCCAGATTAATTTGTTCGCTAGAAAGTTGTGTTGTTCGACCAGTACTGTCTGTATCAATATCAACATTGACACCGACAGTTTCCCATGAGTCCCACTGAACAGGAGTAACACCAAGTCTGGATCCATCTTCTGCAGTAGTGACTTCTGCTTGAAGTGCCGAAGCAATTGCCTCAAATGAACCTTCATTTTCTACAGTTCTGGTTTCTAGTCTATTAACATCAATCCAGATATCAACATCCGGTTCAAGAGAAATAGAACCATTCCAGAATTGTACCATGTAAGGAGTTACACTCTCAGTTCTAGTAGCAAATGGTTGTACCAACCAGGAAGTGTCTGTATAATCAAGAAGTAATGTTTGTCCTTTTCTCTTAACACCTTCTGCAACAATTTCAGCGAATCTGGAATCTTGATTTGCTTGAGTTGTAGTTCCAATTCCTGCAATTGCAGTAGATGCAACCTCCAGATTGATTGCAGTCGTATAATGAGATGGTCTCAGAACTCTGTTCTCAAGATCAACACTATTTTTAACCCCAATAGTAGTATCCTGAGGATTCAAAGTAGAGAAGTTATCGATAAAGATTCCACTCTTAAATCTGTTCAGACCATTTGAGTCAGGAACAAAGAGATTTAGTGTATTAGATTCAATCAAACTTAGAGAACTATAATACTCAAGACTCTTAATTCTCTGCTCCAACTTAGAAATATCTCTCATCTGATATCTCTTATGTTGTACAACAGATACTCTTGCGTTTTCTGTTGTATAGAGATATGCTGGAAGGAATATGTTCGCAATATTCAGAGCTCCACTAACTTCATCAGGAAGTTTTGGATCATCTGATGGAGTACCATACTTAATACTCAGTCCACCATCTGGAGAAAGATAAACTCTATCAGCTCTTCCAAGATAATAATTATAATCAAGTGTCATTGACTCATCTGATGCAATAACATTTTTTGAACTATGTTGTCCAGTTACTCCACCATCAAAATCTCTTCCATAGAATTCAAGTGGAGATCTGGAATTTGCAGTGATAGAGTAATCTTTTACTCTTGGTCTTACATCAACTATGTCAGTATTTCTGACTCCATTAATAGCATTGATTTCTCCATTATAATCAAAAGAATTATAAGAGTTGACAACTGTGATATCACCAGTGTCGGCAGAATCGTAGAATGCCTTAGAATAATACACTCTTAACTGTCTTACAGGTGATTTAAAACCTGGTTTCCTTATTAGTCTGGAGTAGTCATAAATGGTCTCTCTTTGACCATTATCAAATGTATATTGATTTGTAATGTTTCTGGATCCAGCTTCAAATGTACCTACAATTCCACTTACACCAGATTGACTGAACTGAACGACCTCATTCTTCTCAAAAGAAGTATCATTCAAATAAATGAATCCAACAGTTGTATCAGTCTCTCTAGTCAGATAGAATGCTTTTGCACCACTGATTGTACCAGTAATGGTCTCACCTATAATAAGGTCATTTGTTGTTGCTGTAGGACCATCGAGAGACCCTAGAACCATACTTGGTGATAGTGCAGGACTAGTATTGGTAGATTCAAAAATACCGTGAATCTTGACAACATCAGGAACATTCAATGAAATCACAGAGTCTTGAACTCTGGTTCCAAATGGGTAGTTGCCATAGGTAAGACCATCATTCAGACTAGTACCTGCAAAACCTGTATTTGTACCAGATGCAGAAAGTTTAGACTTATCAACAATAAGACTATTTGATATTGATTTTCTCTTAACCTTAGCCGTAACAGAACTCTTTCTTAAAGTCGTGATTAGAATTGTTCCTACAGTATCTGCACCAGAAAGACCAATAATTTGAATTGTAGTGGAACCATTGGTGAGAATAACCTTATCAGAAGTTAGAACTTCGGTGGTTCCATTAGAACGAATAAGAATGTATCTTTCTTCATCAAATGGTAAGAAGGTTTCATTTGTTCCTGCATCAATTGCTGGAGTCTCTCCTTGAGCACTAATTGAAGTTTGGAACTGTTTTCTAATAACAATATTGGAGGATGAAAGATCAACAGAAGATAGATTTTTCTTGGGGAAAATACTATAAAGAGACTGATTAGTGGATTCATTTCCACTTCCAAAGTTTCTTTGAATCTTACTATTGACAATTGCTAAATCATTTACACTAGTAAGTGTAGAAGGAACAGAACCTTCAACAACACCAGTGACTGTAGCAACACCGACAATTTTTAAAGCAGATCCACTATTCTCAGTAATTCTACCAAGAGAAGGAACTGAACTGGAAATTGTGGTATATTTTACTAGATTGCCAACAGTAGCAATACCAATAAAGGATGTTCCTGCAGTTGTAATAGTTGAGACACCAGTCGCGGTATCACCAGCAGTCAAGGTTGCATTTCCAATAACAAAATTGGATTTTGGAACAATATTAGCGGTAAATGTATTTGCTGCACCAACAATACCATAAACTGACTGAATATCAGAGTTACCATATGATCTAGAATCAATTACATATCTGTCATTATCCTTGACACCATTAAATACCAGGTTTTCTCCAATAAAGAAGTTACCTTTTACATTATATGCAGTAACAGCAGCTCCTGCACTTACTGGACTTCTAAGATATGCGGAAGCACCACTAGATTCGCCTTGAATGAAGGTTGGGAGAGCAAGAGTTACGTTCTCATTGACCGTAAGTTCGGTATTTGTCTGAACATCGAACAGTGAAAGGTCCCACTTATTCAAATTTGCATTAGTAGTGTCATAAGAACCCGATTCTAAGGCAAAATCATAGATTCTTGCAACACCAATTTCCTTACCACCAGCTGTTCCATTGGTTTGGACTCTTTGATCTCTGAGACTTAGAGTATTTGAAGTATTAAAACCAATTGTTGCAGATCCAAAGACAGTATCAACTTCAAAGGTGGGACCAAAACCAAAGTTAATGGCTTGATTTTGAAGTAAACGCGTGGTTCTTGGTTTTGGACAATCAATGAGAGTGGTAGATCTGGTTTCAACCTCAAAACCTTTCACATATGCCTTACCAGGTGAAATTCTGTAGATTGCAAGGTTTTCATTAGGAACACTACCCTGAGCAGTTGTTTGGCCCTCTTCGTAAATACCTCTATTTCCTTTACCATCATTTAAACTATCTCTTAAAGAAGTAGTAAACTCTTTAATGTAGTAATTTCCTGATTCATCATAAGTTCTTCTGGCGAGTTCTTGAGACAGAATATTATATTCAGTTTTATTGACATCTGATCTTAATTTACCATCAATAACTTCAGATAACTGAACAAAGTTAATATCTTCAAATTCATCTAAGGGTCTCTTTGTGAGAATTGCACTAATTTTAAAGCGATCGGCCCCTGGAGCACTATAATTGTTAAACCCTTGAGCATTATCTGTAAGAGTTGGATCTACATCAGAAGAAATAATACTTTCTGATACTTGTAGACCAATTCTGTAGTTTGGTTTGTTTGAATATTGATCAAGAATCAAAATTTGATCATACACACCAACAAAAGTACCTCTCAAAAAGTACACACCATTGTTCAGAGTAAATGCTGAACCCTTGGCAGAGGCATTTGTTGTAAGTGTATTTGCAAAACCTTCACCGGCAGAGATGAACGTGGTTGCATAGTTAATATTGACTCCTGTTACCAGAACTTCATTATCAAAGAAAGTCTCAGTTACAGCATCTGTACTTGCAGAATCAAAATATGTAACATATAGAGTATAATTTCCTCTCTCTGACTCTTTATTTGTGATATATGTAATAACTTTTGCGGTTACACCAGAATCTCTACCACTAATCTTCTGCCCAATCAACTGGTCAAGATATAGCGCAACAGGAATTCCAAGAAATTCTTCCTGAATCTGGATAGCGTAAAATGTTGAGTTGTAAGTGACGTTACCAGGAATTACCTGAGCACCTTCTTTAAACAGGTGATTACCTACATCTTCAACTTGATTCTGAAGAACAGATTGAAGATTATTGAGTTCTCTCGCCTGAACGGGATATCCAGGTTTGAACAATACCTTATAATAGTTACTCTGAGGATCGAAATCATCAAAATAAGGAGCAACGTTGAGATTAGTTTCCTGTGGCATAATTCTTTAGAACTGCAAGATAATCTTTACATCTTCTTTCTGTGACGAAGACCTTGTTACGGAAGGTCTGTTATCAAGGAAAATAATGTTTCCAGAATACTTTTGAGACTCTGGTTGTGAAACACCATTAGTGAAGGACTGACCAAGATAATATGTCCTACTATTTAGAACCGTCGAAACACCGGTAAATACTGTGTCAATACCCAAGTTAGCACTTCCTCCAACAATCGTAATACTACCACCAGTAGTAGTATTACTAGTAAATCTATTCATATTAAATCCATATGTTGGATCAGGATTTAATGAACCATTGGTACTAAAACCTGCAGTTGACTTATCCTGCCAGTACTTCAGAACACCAGTAACTTGATCATATGAAACAACTCTACCAACAGCAGTTGATCCAAGACCAACTGTTTGAGTGATGTATGCGTCCTGAGTAAATGTTGCTGAACTATAACCAGTACCAGTTAATCTAAGAGCATATACTGCACTGGCCTTATCAAGTGTAAGATTTGAACTTGAACCCTGTGTATATGGATTTTCTACAAGTCCTACAGACGCAAACTGGTTACCAGTGATAAAATCTGGATTTTCAGTATCATTTTCAAATCTAGAATATGTCAGAACGTTATATGCACCTAGTTCTCTATAGATATCAGCACCATGACCACCTTGTGGTGGGACAATTACATTAAAAATTGGTAAAGTTGTACCAGTAGGAACTCCACCAGATTCCCAATCAACAGAACCAAAGGTATATCCAGAACCTCCTTTGGAAATATTAATACTTTCTACTTTAGAGTCATTGTTGATAACAATGGTTGCTTCTGCACCATTACCATCGCCCTTAATAGGGACTCTAGTATATGTTCTATTGGCAGTACCAATACCAACACCGCGGTTTCTGATTGTGACGACCTTTAATTGGCCACTGTTTGCAGCATTATCTCTTATCGGAGAATCTTTAGTGTTTGTATACCAATCATTAGGAACAGGAATATAGTTAGTCGAATCAAACTTAATTGCCTGACTTGGGCTAATGGTATAAAGGTATTTCCAAATGTAACCATCACCACTACTGCCCGCCTCTCTTGGTTCTAGATCAGTGAAAGTTGGTTCGTCCAGAGAAGGACTACCAACAAAGTTGTTTTCGGGGTCAGCACCATTATAGAGACAAACATAAACTCTATAATCACTATTCATCACATAGTAGTTTGCAGAATATAAGTCAAACGAGCCCGAAGGTTGTGAAGGATTATTTCTACTAATATCATGACGGTACATGTCATAGGTAGTACCCGATGTCCAAGTTACTTTCCTAACAACTTGACTTACATCACTTGCATTTATTTTTTTCAACGCAAGCATTGAATCCCATGTGTTACTATAGGTTTCAAAACTATCAATCGGAGTGGGAGGATTGGAATCCCAGTTCGATTGATAATCAGTTGCATTAGGAATACCAATGAATGTATAATAAGAGTTTGAGCTGGACTGGATACCGGCAACAAAATTCTTAGCATTCAATATTCTAAGTTGATCAGTAATTATTGCTGCCATTTTGTTAGGACTTTTTGTTATTTAGTTAGTTAAATAAAATCGTTTTCTTTCAACAGTAGGTTGTCCCTTAACTGTCACAATATCACTCTAATCCATTATAAGCTTATTTAGACATAGTTGTCTGATTTAAGAGGAATATTTCTACTAACAAGACCAGAAGTTGATATTCCTGTATATCCATTCGATGTATATGCAGTAAATGTCTCAATTCCTGTTCTTGTATTAAAGAGAATCTTACCCCAACTATATTGTCCTGTAACAGTTGATCCATAACTAATACTACCAATAGAACCAACATTTGTTGTAATTCTTCTGACAGCTGTAATACCATAACCAGTAACGGTGATCATTTCTGTCGATACTCCCACAACCTGATAGACTGCGTCAGAGTAAGTAATGGCAGTTCCAACAACATTGGACGTGGTGTCCTGTGTATTAAATGATCCCCCAGCGTCAATATTAGTATCAAATACAGTTAGATAATCACCAACATTAATTGTACTGACTGTAATACCAGTTCCAATCAAATATCCATCCCTCATAAATGAATCTTCTGGAATAAAGAGATCAAATATGTATTTGTTTTGTGAACCAACCTTTGTAGTATTGAAACCAACAATGGTTCCATAATCTCCACTGTAGGAATTGATAGGAATTAATTCCCTAACAACTTCTGGAGTTTCAATAAGAACAACTGGTGGATTGGAAGATGTATAACCTGCTCCAGGATTTACAACTGTGATTGTATTGACCGATCCACCAGAGACAGTTGCGGTTGCAGATGCCCTCTGTGTCAATCCAATTCCTACAGGTGTAGAAATGACGACCTGTGGTGCAACTGTATAACCAATTCCAGGATTGGTGATGTTGACAGAAGTAATTGTTCCTGCGGAAGAAACAATTGTTGTAGCAGTTGCTCCAACCAAAGTATTTTGTGATACAATGTTAATGCTGTTTTGGAAGGATTTTGTAGTCGCTTCGTTCTTTGCTCCATAAAGAGGTCTTACAGAATCAACATATGCGACGGTTGATGCCAAACTTACTGGTTGAATTAGATAGGATGAAGGATAGATCAGAGGCTCATAATTAGTTCTGTCCTTACCAACAACCTCACCATCAATAATCTTATCTGTAAGTTGCTTACACCAGGTAACAGGCCTTAGGAGGTTTGCGTCGGTTGTAATACCTGGACCACTATAAGGATTGGTGAATACAGAATCAATAGTGATAATGTCAGTAACTATTCTTAAATCTTCTTCAAGACCAATGCCCTGACCAAGTTCTGGGTTATTGTCAATGTCAAGACTATCACCAGGTTTGACAGTTTCTAGAATATCAACGAATCTAACATCAACACTACCGGTTCCTTTATAGAACAAAATCTTAGATGTATCACCTACCTTAGGTGCCTCAGTAAATTGAATGATACTACCACCCTTGAAGATATATGCACCTCCAGGAACTTGTAGTATATCATTGATGAAGACAATTAAAGTTTGTTCAACATCAACAAGAGAACCTTTTGCAGTAACAATTGTAAATGGGTCTTCATTAAGTGTTATTTGGAAGTTAGTCTTCTGACCATCAAACTCATTATCAAGAGTATCGAGAACCTCTAATTCTCCAACAGACCAAGAGTTGAACTTATCATCATAAACTTCATCGATCAGAAGTTGGAAGTTTTCAAATGTTACACTTGGATCAGTAGGAATACCAGTAGTTCCACCAGATTCAATTGTAAGTCTCTCACCATTACCATAACCAAATCCATAATTTTTAAGTGTGAAACTAATAACACTAGAACCTTGACCAACTACAATATCAACAGTTGCACTTTGACCAGAACCAACATAACCAGGTGAGTAACTCAAAGGAATATTATCATAACTCAGTGGCTCATCAAATACAAGATCTGGAAGATTTGTTCCAGTGTATCCTACACCTGGATTTGTGATTGCAACACTTACGATATGACCACCACTGACCGCGGCAGTTCCAATGAATTCAATGTTAGGAATACCTGAACTGTAAGTCTGAACACCAACATTAACAACAGTCTGAATACCAGATCTATAACCAGAACCAGAATTTGCGATACTGACATTAGTAATTGTTCCAGTAGCAGAAACAGTTACAGTTCCACCAGCTGATACGAGAGGTTGATATCCAAATCCATTGGAAGAACCAACAGAGACCATCAGACCACCAATTGGATACTCACCATTGTTTGGATCATAACCAGTAGGAAGACCACCATTGCCAGTGAATGTGATACTGGTAATACCAGTATTTTCTGTCATTCTATAATCACCAACTTGAAGTGAAGGTAGCTGATTTCCCGTAGGTTGTTGTAAGATACCGTTAATAATAACAAATGGATTTTGTGTCGCAATACCAATAACATCAGAACCACCAACTTTCATACTAAATTCACTTCTAATACCAGTGAACTGATTAGAAATATTATCATAGATATAATTTTGATAGTATGTTTCATTGGTCGAATTTATAAGACCAGATCTTATAAACGATCTTCCTTGGAAGGATGAGTAACTGGTAATACCAGTCCAATCAGTTTCATCAGGATTTTCTGCTGTAGTGACACCAGCTGGCTCTGGACCTTTAGGTGTAGATGCAAAGTTCAAGGTGTTTCCAATAATATTATACTCACCACTTAGTTTTTCGACTAAATCACCAGCAGAGTGTGATCCTCTTAAGGTTCCCAGTCTTCCTCTACGAACATTGATTGATGTTGTATTACCAACCCCAACAGATGAGACAGTAACAATCTCATCACCAATACGAAGGTTATCGCCAGTGAAGATTGAAGTGATACCTGTGAGTAGGATGTCCTGTTGGAATACAACATCTTGTGCGAGAGTTGTTGTAATACCAAAAGAAACAATTGGTGATTGGATAATATTATCAACTGCAAGAAGAACCTTCTGATTCTGTTTTGTTGCAGTAATACTATGTCCTGCACCAATACCAGTAGATCCGATACTTAGAACAACTGGATCAAGTTTCAGAGCATTTTCACTAGTAGTGGCAAACTTAAGATCCTTACTATTTGGAGCAACGACATATAGAGTTGTTGGTAACTTGTCAGTAAGACCGATACCAGGAACTGTTGTTGCAGCAATACCAATTGCTGAAGTTGTTCCTGCACCAGGAGAACTATAAACAACTTCCTCACCAGTTACAAAGAAGTGATTTGGAATGGATATACTATTATTTGTTGTTGAAACGATTCCAGGATCACTACCATCAAATCCTCTCAAGAAAATCTGATCACCCTTATGCTTCAGGTCAAATGATGTTGCAAGATCAAGTAAAGTTCCTATGTAAGTTTCTTCATCACCGGTAATACGCAAATTATTCAAATTTATAAGATCTGGTCTACCACTATCAGTAGAAGGTTCCATTCCAATAGTGAATACTCTTACCTCAGCATTAATACTTGCATTAGGTGTATATGTAAGATTAAGAGTACCACTAGTCGTATCAATACCAACTTGACCTAGAGAACCACCACTCCTAACGTTTGCATATTCAACAAACACAGATGGAGTAGTAACAGATTGAAGTGTGATAACTTCAAATGATTCATATTCGTTGTTAGTAGTATCTTCAACAGTAACAATATGGTAACCAGCTTCTGTTATTCCAGAGTAACTGGCGATTGTATTCGCGGTGGGAGAACCAGATGCGGCGATTGAAGTAAATTTGGAATCTAGTTTTGCACTGTTTAGATAAGTTGTTCCTGCAACACCAGTATTATCGGAGGTAGCAATAATGGAGGTATTAACAGTAAGTCCAACCCCAACGCTTGGGATGAGATCAACATCAATATTACTTCCATCAACATAAACATTGAAAGTACCAAATCCAGTTATATTAGTAGAAATATTACCGTACTCCAAGAAATATACGTCAGTTCCATCGTGAATCAGATTCAGTTCATCTACAGAGTAGTTATCACTAGTATCTTCAATTTGTACAAGTAACTTGGCAGATCTATAAGTATTTGGGATGGAGGCAATTGTAGTAGTTGTACCAGCAGAAACATTGACATGACTACTATCAACTTGAATAATATCACCGAATGAGGTTGTACCTACACCACTAATATTGTCAAGAATACTAAATGATAAAGTATTTACATCGTAAGAGTTATACGCAAAATTGATTGGATAGAATCTTAGTAACCACTTTGTGAGGTCACCACTTATAGCGAGGTCAAATGAACCCAGATTATTTCCACTATCAACCTCACCATATTCTGAAATATGTGCTGTATTATTGTCATGAAGAACAGAGACAAATCGAATTTGTCTCTGGTTAGTCAGAACCTGATCTCTACAATATGTAAGAATTTTATTATAGGTATGACTTGTAGGGAAAACACCTACATTAGAGTATTTCTCCAATCTTACAACACTGTTGAAAGTGTCACTGAAATCATCAATACTCAGAACCCTATTACCAAAAGATTCGTTATAATCTACAAGAATTTTATTATCAAAATTAATTTGATCGGAAGTTAAATTACTATCAACATAAAATGAATTTTCTGATACGCTATCAAAATCCTGCCAACAGTGAATACTTGACTCACTAATGACATCAATGACAACTTCAACATCAAATTGTACCGGAGATACAATAATACCACCTGGGGATTGTTCTATAGATTCTACTCTCAGATCAGCAAACTTTGCAAGACCTGCAACGTGACCAAGGCTACTGACAGCATCATCCCACTTATCAAGAGCTACACGAGATTTAAGTGAATAAGAAAGATTCTGATAATATTCATTATTCGGAATTCTCTGAAGACTATCATTCAAGAATCCAGAGTTTGTTTTCCAACCATTAACAAATGTCGTTCCTGCACCTGTCGAAACAGTTGAATTAAAGTCAAGTTTACTCTGAACAACGACTTCTGTTCCAGAAGATTCTCCAATAATCCTAGAACCCACTTCAAATTCATTAGGAGTGGATACAACTAACCTTCTGTTAGTGGGGTTCCATCTTTCAACAACACCTTTCTTACTACCAGAAGTTACAACTTCATCAATATTAAATTGATTTGGTTTTAATGTGATGTTGATGTCAAATACTGGAAAGTCACTTTCAGGAATTGCTCTACCTGAAGATCTTGTAGGATCCATTATACCTGGGTTCTCACCAGACCTTAGGTATCCATTAAGATTGTAGTCGAAGTATGCACCAGAACCACCAATTTGAGAATCAAATCCAGTTACTTCGAATAATGTATAGTTGTAATTTTGAGAATTGTATCCCCTACCTGTAGAACCGATACCAATAGAAATACCTTCGATCAGTACCTTTTCTCCGGTTTTGTATCTAAAGTTTTGTGGTTCACTAAACTGAGCATTCAAAAATACTCTGACATTTTTAGTAGCTTCTGTATAGACAACTGAAGAAATACCTACACCGTTAGAGTTTTTAACTGGGATGATCGTTGGAATGCTACTATAAAGACCATTAGTATTTTTAAGAATCTTGACTTCAGTATCACCAAGAGTGTATCTGATATCTACATTCTCAACAACTTCACCAGTAAATCCATCAAGAATAACTAATTCTGGATTTACCAGATAATTTTTACCCGAAGAAGTGATACCAATACTATCAAATGACTGTAGTGCTTCTACTTCCAAAATTTCTGGAACATTTGCAACAACTTTAAGTGTTTGATCAGTGGGATAATTAAATCCAATATCCTCAAATTTGGTAGAAAGAACTTCACCAATACTTTCACTGGTTAATGTGATTATTGCATTACTACCAATACCACTTCTTATTGAAGTAATACCAGGAAACTCTTTATAACCGGTACCACCGTCACTAACATCAATTTTTGCAATAGGACCAAATGTACTTCTAGAATTTGTGGTGTACTTACAAATCGAATTAGAAGAATTGTATAGAGAAACATCGGGCACATCCTTAATACTATATTCAAATGTGGTTGTTCCTACACCAACAATGTTATAGTTACCATCATATAGTGACTTAATAACTTCAATACCGTTATATGAACTTACGTCTTCATCAATAACAAGATCTGATTTGATTGATGGAACAATATTCAAGAAGTCCACATCAAACTTGTAGTATAATTGTGTTGGGACAGAATCACGAACATTTAACTTGAGAGTTGCTGTTGTATCAATACCAGGTCTCCCACTCTTGACAACATCAAAAGTACTTGTTTTACCTGCAGTAAAGAAGATATTTGAATACTCTCTGTCAGAGAATAGATTCATATCAAAGGCAGAGTATCTGGCCCCACCACTAATAAATGATAATGAACTATCAGAAAGATCGAACGTAAGTGTATTATTTTTCTTGGTTTGAACCTGTGGATTAATCTTGGAGAGTGTTCCAGTAGAGGCACTAGTAATATCAATGAAGTTTGGATTCTCTAAGTTGACCTCATATTTTTCTCTTACTAGTCTTACCATAGTGTCGTTGAAAGGAACTATGTAATAAATTGTATTATCTTCAAGACCACCAGAAGGGGATGATGAAGTGTGAATAACTTTGTCTCCAAGTTTAAAGAACTCATCGGAGAAGGTAATAGAGTTTCTTACAATATCCACATCACCGGCAGTAAATGATCTTGGATCAAATACAATTCTTCTATTATAATCATCATACTTAACAATTACTGTATCTTCTAAATTTGGTTTAATTTCAACATTAACTAAATCTCCTCTTACCAACCCATGAGTGGAAGAAGTTGATACTGTTACAGTATTTTTGGAAACCTCTGCAGTAACTACCTTGTTGAGGTTTGTGGTGAACTTATGAGTATTACCAGTACCAACATTGGTAAAGTAAAGAAGTGATGTGGAAGTATTAACGCCAACATAAACTCCAGTACTACCAAGTCCTACTTTATTGGAACTAATACCAATACTATTCTTAGATAGTGGAACTGCATAAAGTTTTTGGTATGTTGAGAGATTTACATAACCTGCAGATGTTCCATTCCAAACCTGAACAGATGATCCACTGTTTGTAGAGTACAAGATTGGATCATTCAACTTCAAATCATGGTCAGGATAGTAAATACTTTGTGGTTGAACAAATACCTGAGTCAGACCAACACCTGGGTTTGAGAATGTAATGGTATTACCAATACCTGTTCCCAATACAGTTCCAAGACCAACAGACTCTGCAGGATCAAAGTAGAGAATATTGTTAATATTGAATGTTCTAGTAGTTTTTAATGTACCAACATTGATACTAAACTTTTTAGGATCCTCAAAGAGGATGGAAGAGTTTGTATGTGGAGCACCATTAGATCCTTCTACAGCTCTTTGAACTCTGATTCTTCCTGTCTTCTTGTCAATGTTTAGAACTTTTACTTTCTCATTATCAACTTTAAAGATATCATCTGGTCTGATATATGGGAACTCAAGGAGACCATTAACATATAGATATCCAACATCATTAGTATTTGCAGTAGAAATACCAAGAGTCAATACAAAGTTGTCAGTTCTAACACCTACACGATAAGACTTATCAAATCCTCTAAAGTAAGATGAAAGACCACTTACGTTGACAACATCATTATTATTGAATGAGTGAATCTGTGTTGAGAAACCAATGAAGGATCCATCATTAAAGGGTACAAATTCAATATCATAAAATATCGTTGATGCAATACTTACAGTATCAATTGTCTTACCATCAAGTGATGTGACTCTTGCTTGAGCACCATTACCACCACTATTCGAATTATCAAATACTACAGAATCGTTGATCTTATAGTTAGAACCACCGGTCAATATACCTACACCTTCTATAACACCCAGAGATGCTGAGGTTACTTCTATAACTTGTTTGTTGACAATATTGGAGTTGAAGATATAGTTATATCCATTTTCTTCATTATCAAGGTTATAGTAATATGTGTTTCTCAACCAACGATCACTTTGAATATCGTATTCAGTTTGATTAGAAGATGATCTGAAATTAAAGTTGTTCGGAACTGAATGATATGAATCACCAATCAGATAAGGGAACTGTGGTCTTCTGAATCCTTGGAAAGGGCCAATAGAATCAATGATTCTATTAATAGTTGCAAAGTATGCATAGACACCATTTGGATAATCTGGTGTTACACAAAATCTACCGTTGTGTTCATCAAGATCGCCACCTCCAGTGTAGACGTAATCTTCAACGAAGAAGCCTAAAGAATACTGGGAGGCAGATGGTCTGTTTACAATGTTAGACCTTAATTCATATCCAGACTTCATCTCCCTTACAAAACCTGAACCAGAAGCTTCAGTGAAACCATATGGGCCATAAATTGGATTACCATCATATGCCCAACCAATAATTGGTGAGTGAAATATATTTGAAACCTCAACACCATTTACCAGAGTGAGATCTGGAACACCATAGTTGGTATTATCTTCATCAGTTCCAGTAATGACAAAAGTATTCTGTCTTAATGGACGTGGTGCATACAAACAAGAGTATTGCAATTCATCATCACTAATACTATTATCAAGAAAACCATCATCATCACCAATGACATTGAGATTTCTTTCGAATAGGTTGATATTCCACTGGTTAATCATTGGATCAACCACAACTTCATTACCGGCAGCAGTTATCTTAATAGATGTTTTGTTGGGAACATACCCTGCTCCAGCTTTTATAATCTTAACAGATTCAATTACACCATTCTTAAGAACTGGAGTAAGAACTGCATTCTTACCAGTTGATGTTTGAAGTTCAATATCAGGAGGAGAATTATATCCACTTCCAGAATTATTAACCAACACATCTACAATCTGACCATTGTTAACAACAGGGATCAAAATTGCACCAGAACCACTAAAGAGTGTTACTACTGGTTTTCTATCAAAGTTAATAATTTCAGATGAACCATAACCAATACCACCATTAGTGATATCAATAGATTCTACATTACCTCTGAATACTGGTTGAACCTGACATGAAAAGTCTTGATCAGTTCTAGTAGAAACACCAGTTATACCATCAATACTAACGGTAATAGGTTGATAGTTAAATGAACCTGAACCAATGGATCTTAAGTCAACAGAAATATTTTTGTCATAGTAGAAATTAGGATTAGTACCACCAGTTCCAACTTCTGTTAATGAGAACTTATCATCACTAAGTTTTATAACATAATAATCTTTGGATTCTACAAGACCTTCAATTGGTGAAGGACCAGTTGTATATCTTACGATTTCTTTTTCAGAGTAACCATGATTCTCAATAGTAAACTCATTTAATGCAGTATTAACACCAACAATATTTCTCTCTTTATTTTCGTATCCAGTACCAGGATTCGTTACAACTATAGATGTAACAATATTTTTTAAAGTAGAAGATCTAAATCTATGAATACCATTACCAAATAAAGTTAAGCCAACGGTATTAATCCCCGTAATAGAATCATTTAGGTTTTCATAAAGTTTGATTGTCTTGCTGTCCTCAACTCCAACGTAGTATGAAGCGGCAGTAGAAAGACCTCCAACGGCCGTTTGACTGTCTGTTAGGTAGATTACCTCTTCATTGTCTCTAAACTTGTGATAGGTAGAAAATCCAATTGTACTGGATCCCAAACTTACCTGTGCAGAATTCTGTTCTGCATTAAATGATACACTATGAGTTACAGACGAAAGTCTAACTTCTGCGGATGCATTAATACCATTACCACCAGATATGGAGACAAAGGGTCTGTCTTGATAATCAAAACCACTATCGAGAATATCAATTCTTTCTAACTGACCCTTGACATTTACAGTACCAGTTGCACCAGTTCCTACATTATCATCAATTCTTACGATAGGAGGATTGATAATATCATAACCCCTTCCACTATTTGTAATTTTAAGTTCGGTTATATTGCCATAATTCACTTTGTTAGGAGATTTATAGTTTAGGATCTCCACACCATTATTCAGAATACCTGTGTATCCCGAAACAGTTTTATATTCACCACTCTTGTTTATAGGTGATAGTATTTCTCTATAGATTGATTGCGGTTCAAATGTTTTATTGTAGAAATTGAAGTATTCAAATTTAACATCTGATACTGTACCACTTAATGTAACAAAGATGTCACTAAAAAGATTTGATCTACTTTTTGAAAGTTTGATACTAAGACTATCAACTCTCTTGACATAGAATACGCCTTCAGTAACATCATCAAATGTTGATAGAACTGATGTAGTAATTGTATTTCCATCACTATCTGTGGTTGTAGTGATAGATTTACCTGGAGTGTAGTAGATAGCATCACCAGTATAAAAACCATGCTCACCACTATTCAACAGTTGAATAGTATTATTGGTCGCAGTACCACTAAATGTCAAAGATCTATTATATGGATTTATTAAAACATTTCTGTATGATGGAATTGAATTGGATGAAACAAGAAGGTCGTCATTAAACTTAGAGTAAGTATTCTGAACATTTGTAAAATACTTATTCAAATAAGAATACTTCGTCGAGTTTGTATAAAGTATTTGGTTCTCTACTCTGTACTCTTTTGACGAATCAAGTAACGTTTGTGTATTTACTGAAAACTCCTTTCTAGAAGAGATTGCCGAAACAGTTCCTTCGGTAATAATATTATTTTTATCAATAAAGTGAACTTTATTAGCAATCTCTAAGAGATGATCTTCATTTAAAACAATACTATATTTTTTTGAACTAGGATCAGTTAAATTGAATGATTGTACTTTCCAACCAGTTTTAATATTTAAATTCCAGTTTTTTGTTTTCTCTGTATTCTTCTCAATACCAATAGATTGAATTTGAATTGTATCATCCTTCTTAAGAGAAAAGTTCTTCTCCTCAAAGGTAATGTTCTTAAGTGATGTAGATATCTTTACCTCGATTTTCTCTTGAGACTCACTTTGATCGACATATGCATAAGCAAGATTATATAAGGTAATATCTGTTCCCTTTTTGATTATATTACTTACTGGAGATATATTAAAAAACTGATTATTGTTTTTGGTCGAGTATGATGCAATATACTCATTGGTATCAACATCAACAGTGTCTAATGTTCCTTCTTCTGGAAAACCAACTGTCGAATCTACATCAATGTATGTTGAACCAATTGCAACGTCATTTAGAACTTTTGTCTTTTGATTTGGTACAAAAGAACCTAAAACAGTACCGTCTACATTGATATCTCTCTGGTATCCAAGATCGAGACTGACTTGATAGTAAGTTGTTCCATTGTATACGACAGGTCTGACATTACTTACAGAACCTCTGGCTCCACTACTGTCCTGGAAAAGAGTTTTATTCCTGAGATCCATAGGATCACCAAGATATTGCTCAACAATAATATCATTGGTTACCTTGAAGTTTGCATTAGAAGGTCTTAATAGAAACTCACTGGGTCTGATAACCTCTACATCTTCACCATAAAGTGCTCTGAAAAGAATTTCAAAGGATCTATCAGTTCCTTTTGATTTATAAAAACTATCTGAATGATATATAAAGTTCTCTTGATTCAATCCAGAATATAAAGTTCTATCTTCAAAACCAGGGACAACTTGTGACTTTAGTTTTAATAAAAACTTTTGTAAGAAGAGAATATTTAAATTCTTTATTTCTGCATTTTTAGTGTGAGTATCAGCCTCTGTTGTAGTGAATACTAACTCATCGGGAGTGTTGGATCCTTCATATGACGTTACTGCACTAAAACCCCTTCTACAGTTCTCAAAAGTTATATCAGTTTTATATTCGTAGTAAATAATCTCATCGTCAATCTGAATCAAACCATCTCTAGTTGGAAATCCTTCGGTAAAGTTTTCTGTAGAGTTTGTCGTAATTGTCGTATCAGTATATGATAAATCTGCACCAAGAATTGTGGAGGTTTTGAGGTGTGTTAATTCTTCAACCTTTATATATTGGTCAATATTCTGAACAATATCATATGTTCCACTTTCAAATTCTTGTGAAACATAATATTGTTTTAAGAAATCAACAAGAAGTGGGTAGTCGTCTCTAACATAGTCGGGAACTTGGCTCTCGACAATATTCTGGAACTTAATTCTATCTACTGACATTCTTTACTATCTGACGAGAGATCCGTTTGTATAACTGGATGATACTATGTAATTTGTACCCGAAATATCATTACCAGAGGAAATGTTATCGGAGATGGTACTTATTGTGGATTTTGAACTGTCCAACTTTAAGTAGAGATCCTGATAACCGATTACATCGTTTGAATATGGAGAAATAGAAATTTCAATTAGTGGAACAGCCCTACTCACAACTGTTGATATAATATTGATTGGATTCAGTTTAATTTCACCTTTAACATAATCAATAGTTCCAATTGACTGTTTCAATATGACAGGTTCTGTTGGTGAGTTCAACTTGAACAAGAATATGGATCCTGTCTTCAAATCAGTGTTTGGTCTATCACTGAGATAAACGGTATCACTGATACCACTAACCTTAAATCCTGATGATTTAATGTTATAACCAAGTTCACTCTTGACGTGGAAACGATTTCCGTAACAAATTTCATATTCGGTAAAACTATTTAACACAGGTTCCAAATCCCTTCTCATGGTCACTGTGGTGATATTCGAAGTTATCGAAATATTACTGTCGTCAATAATTTTTTGAAACTTACTATACTTAAATCTTGCACCGAATCGATTCAACCCCCCAGAGTTTGAGTATCTATCAATGTTCTGAATAATCAATGTCCTAACAAAATCCGCAGAAGGGGCAACTTCTGTATCGTAATATGCTTTGACATCAGTCTCAACATACAAATACTTTAGATCAACAATCTCTGGAAGAATACCGACAACAGAATATTTCTTCAAATCATCAATAAGATTCTCTTTAATATTAGTAGAAAGATATACACCATTATTTGGTTTCACACTTATAAAGACCTTACCATATGCTGGAGGTGTCAAAACCTCTCCACCAAATGCTGATACAGATTCAGTCTCTGTATAAAGTTTAGGAACAAGAGCTTCATAGTCGGCTGCAGTAACTGCCCTGTTCTGTGATGCATAGATCTGTGTTGAATATTTCTTAACGGATTCGGTAGATTCAATATCCTTTCCACCATAGGAAGCAGTATTGATAGTTATCAGTGAGATACCGTTGTTAACTGCAATACCATTATTATCTACCAGAGTACCAGAGAATCTAAATCTATTAATACCATCTGCAACCGAACCAGCACAAACTGGGTAACTAACACTAATATAGTTTGGTTCTTCTAACTTTTTACCAAATACACCATCACCAAATAAGACCTCATATCTTTCACCATCTGTTTCTTTGAGAAAGTATACTGAAGAAGTATCATCAACCTCAAACAAACTATCAGCTAGTGTATATTTCTGTTGAATTGAAGATGTCTCCGAGTCTCTTACAATGACACTTATCAAATCAGTATCAATACCTACATTAGAAAGAATAAACTTCTGGTTAGGAAGTCTAGAACTTACCGTGAATGATTGGGTAATATATGTTCCTTCATAAACGTCAATATTCTCAAACTTTGCAAACCCATCAGAATCTACTGGTACAGTAACAGAACTAGGAACTATAAAGGTAAAGTTCTGACTTGAAAACCTTACGCTACTTGTAACACAGATACCAGAATTTAATGTGATAGATGAGGCGCTAGTCCCTCTCGCATCAATAGAGAAAGTAATGTTTGCCTTCGATGCTTTCCTAGATCTTGGAAGGTATCCAATGTTTCTTACCAAGGAGACAACATTCTGTCTCAACGTGGCACTATCAATGAACACTTCATTTGCCACCATGTTGGTGTTATATGAAGTGAGGTATGTGTTATACGCCAACACATCAATAATTGATGAAAGGTTAGACCCTTCAAAGTCGTAATCAGTAAAGTTTGAATTCGCTTTAAGATAATCCTTAATCGAAGTCTTTATCTGATCAAAATCTAAACTACTGAAATTTACTAAAGGCATCTATCTACCTAGTGGGTTCTAATGCTAATGTTAATTCCTGTGCCGGAACATTTATTCCAACAACTTCATACTGAATAGTTGCATCCATTGTAGCCTCATCATAGTTGGGTTTAACTAAGACTTCAATAATTTCAACTCTGGGTTCGTAATTTTCAATAACTAAAATAATTTCATCACGAATGATAGTTGCTGTTTGTTTATCTATGTTTTCAAAGAGAAGATCATAAACACCAGAACCTAAGTTAGGTTCAAATGGTCTTTCTCCCCTCTTTGTCAGAATCAAATTACGAATCGATCTTGCAATTGCAGTTGTATTTTTAATTACAATCAAATCATTATTCAGGGGGTTAGTCTGAAACGAAGCACTAATGTCCTTAAATTCTTGACTGACCCTTTGAACTGGCACAATGATACAGGAATACTGTCTTTATTTAGACACTATTTTCAATATTCGTTTAGTACTATCTGTTGAGCACCACAAGTACACTGATGATCAGGGTGAGAACAATCAGTTGTTTCAAAAAGTCCATCAGTGTTCACCTTTTTCTTTGTGTTCTTTGGTGTGAGATTATCATTTGCAATCTCACGAAGCATGTTATCTTGGTTTTCCATCTATGATAAATCCTCTACGGTGATAATCCTTATCTTCTATGTATCTGTATCCACTTGGATATTAAAACATGGGCGAACAATATAAAAACCAGGGTTAGGAACTTCTAGTCCAGCTGGACCACAAGTATAACCTAACACCTGGCTTAGTTGTAATTTATTATAAACCCACAGGTCTTCTGGATGAATTGAAAACCATTCTTCAGACACTGTGAGATGATAACTCATCTACCTTGACCCCTATACCTCTTCTTTGCACCATTGCGAGAAGTTGCACTGAGTAGTGTATATTGTGAACGACCTTGACGGGTCTTCTTTGGTTTTGCGGGAATATAGTTCCCACCTTTCATCATAGCCATAATTACTTCTCCAATTTACATTTATCATTTAGGGAACTAATTCCCATATTTAACGTCACGAACACTCCTATACAACTACTAAAGAAAATAATGACATCAGTATTATTTTTACTGAATTCTTTAACTACTGTTGTCAAACAGAAGATTCCAATTACAGTTGATAGAAACATCTTTTTCCAGTTTGGGCCCCATGATATAAAATAAGTCTTACGACTTCCACAATCAGGACATTGTTTAGAACGACTTTTTCCTCTGGGATACCATTCATAATGACACGAGGAACACCAGTTCTTAGGTCGAAGTGGAATACGGGGCATTTTCTTTCTTAAGACCTTTATACTGTATCAGAAATGATGTTTTGTGTCAATCAAATAACCCTAGTCTTTTCATGTCCAACACGAATACGAGGATCACACCAGATCTCAAATCCAGATTCAATTGCATCGAGACAGAATGAAACATCCTCTCCACACATATCTTGAACAGCACCTGACTCAAAGACTTGCATCTTAGGAGCAAACCAAGGATACTTCATACCCTCATTCTCAAAGACACCATTCTGAATCATTACCCAACCGAAACCAGTGTAGTCAACAGTAAATGGCTTCTTACGTTTCTGAATACCATCTACCATCTCATGATTCATCACACCACCATTGTTACGGAAGTCATCTTCATCCAACCAATGTGCAACTGATGTAGTACGACCATCTTCAGTTGAATACCAACCAGCAACAATCTGTTTCTCCTCACCTTCACTATTCAATGCAAGGTCACATAGTTGCCAGAACTTATTACTATCAAATACAATGTCACTATCAATCCACAACTGATAGTCATACTCCAACTTACCATCCCATGGAATCTGATCTGGTCCACGTAGTACATTGGCACCCAAACACTTACAACGTGCAAAGTTTACCATCGAAGAGTAGTCTTGACTAATCTGAATACTCATTCCATTCTGAACCATATCGAAACATAGTTGAACAAAATTCTTCAGGTAAGTATAACTTACTCCACGACCAGGAAGACAGAAGACAATCCTCTTTCCCTTCATTCGTTCTTTAATCGCAACATAGTCCCATTCTTGAGTACTACTCTTACTCTTGGGTGTTGCTGCTTTAACGGTGAAACCCTTCGCCACGTTCAATTCTCCAATAAATGTGTATAAGTTTTGTTGTTGACTATGTAAGAAATAGTAGCACGATGGACACCATACTTCTCACCTAACTGAACTGTTGTGTAACTTCTATTATTATACAACAGTCTTATCTCTTTGACAACACTATCTGTTAATTTAGAATTACCATTACTCTGACCTTTTTGGTTGCCAGTGTAACATCTCCCTATATATCCTCTGAGAGTGTTTTCGGTAACTTACTATTAATCTTTTCTAATAAGTCCATACTCACTCATCACTTCCCGAAAGATCTCTTTAAGTTCTTCCCGCTCTAAGTCAGTGAATACATTCCTTGTCGCAGGTACAAAAGGCGCTGGTTCTTTATACTCCTGAACGAAACATAACTCCTCTGACCCATTGGTACTCATGTTTTGTGTACTCATCTTCATGGTCTCATACCTCCTTAATTAATATGAGCTCTCCTCTATCGAGAACTCTGCTCCATAAACCTTCTCATAAGATAAATCCTCTGCAGAATAATCAGTATGCATAAACCCAACGAGTGTGTTCAATAACTCCCATGACTCCTTGAACTTATCCTCTTCAAGATTATTCAATACACACTCATCCTTTAAGTAGATATGATAATACTTAGTTCCTGTCATTGTGCCCTCCACGTCTCCTCAGTAGTTGTTTGAGTATCTATATTCGAGTTGTCAAAGTGATACAGAGTACTCATCAATACTACCGCTACGGGTAATAAGATAATACCTCTGAGTATTCTGTAAATTAAACGAAACATTAGTGATTAGCAAAAGTTTTGAGAAATTTTTCCGTAAGGAGGAAGTGTCTCTCAGTTCGGTTGTGGACCCTACAAGTCTATCATAATTCTTGGGAATTTTTTTGTGGACCTTGGAATATCTTTTTGTTTTTTCTATAGGGGCCTCTAAAAATACCTGGGAGATTTTTTTTAAGTCTTTATATCTGCCTCGAAAAAGACATACAGTGTAGGTTAGGGACTTAGGCGTTTTTATATACGGGCCCTTCCTTATCCCTTATCCCTTATCCCTTATCCCTTATAATCCTTATGGAACGCTTTGCCCGGATCGGGGTATCATATAACCCCCCAAATCACTGTCGATTCGATAACACTAACTGTGTCCCACTAAGTATAACTTAAGGACTACAATTTGTCAAGTTGTTAACACTAACTGTTTCGATAGTGTTATATCTGAGGGAGGAGAGATTGTCCTCCCTATATGTTACTTACTGGTGTGTGAGTAGTGTTTACTTAACCGTGGAATTCTAACTCCATCCAATCCCATTGAACTCCTTCTGGCGAACACTCAGGAAGGTTCATAGATTTACAATAATTAACTGCTGCTTCTTGGGTTGAGAAGATTTTAGCAGCGCTGTTGCCTCTCAATATAATTGTTTCACGAATGCTGTCGGAGTTAGTTAAGAAAGGAAAGGTGATAAAGGCTGAAGTCATGAGTTGATTGTGTGGTTACACTATAGTGACACTTTAGAGGTTACTAACTTTAATAGGTTGTACTATGTGATCAGAACTCGATGGTGTTAAGTGTTGGTTGCTTGGGTTCTGGTTGTTGATTAGTGTCCTCAACGATAGAGTTAAGAATCTCTAGGATCTGTGTCCCTGTGTTACCCTTACTGAGGAGGGAGATCATTAATGATTTGGTCATAATAAAGTGTTACTTAGTGGTGTGTGGGTTAGTGATAGTTTAGAGTCATTACGGACTGTGAATCAAAGCGCTGATTTACGGTTACGTTTAATCTGTGAGGGCAGCACAGTAACTGTTACTTTGTAGTGGCCATGAGCCTTAAGAGTGTCAATGTTCTGTAGCAGTTGTTGTGTAGAACTCATCCAAGAATAGCACCCGTAAGGTCAGCATCATCAAGGTCAGCATCCTTAAGGTTAGCACCTTTAAGAATAGCATCCTTAAGGTTAGCACCCCTAAGGTTAGCACTTTTAAGGTCAACACCTTCAAGTTTAGCGCCTTCAAGATCAGCACCCGTAAGGTCAGCATCCTTAAGGTTAGCACCCGTAAGGTCAGCACCAGTAAGGTCAGCATCCCTAAGGTCAGCGCCCTCAAGATTAGCCCGCTTAAGGTTAGCCCACCTAAGATCAGCACCCTCAAGGTCAACATCCTCAAGGTTAGCACCATAAAGGTTATCACCTGATTTAATTTCGTATTCGTTGATGATCATGTTCGTTTGAGTGGTAGTCATACTATAAGGACACTTTAGAGGTTACTAACTTTAATAGATTGTACTATGTGATCAGAACTCGATGGTGTTAAGTGTTAGTTAGTGTTGTTTGAGTGAGTAATAGTTTAGAGTCATTACGGACTGTTACTTAAGCGAAGATGTATCCGTTAGTGAATTCTTTGGTTACATTGTTATCTCTTACAAACCACTGATAATTCTTCTGAAAGACTCCATCAGTGAATGCATTGCAGAACTCGTTGATGATTGCATTGAGACGTGATTTGGTTGTATTGGACTGATAACCACCATCGAAGATCTCAACATAATCATCACCTACTGTAGCGATGTGATTGCCATGAAGATATACCTTAGAGGTTTCATTCTCCTCAATGAACTGTACGCTAGTGTTAGCAGACTGCCAAGACTTGTTGTTTTGAATGGCTTGGATCATCTGGGTTTCAATCTTTCTCATGTGTGGTTGTGGTGTCTTACACTATAGAGACACTTTAGAGGTTACTAACTTTAATAGGTTGTACTATGTGTCAAATAGTAATAATACTAAATAATACTGTTATGTGTTCCGCGAGTTCACTTATTGGCGCTTGAGTTATTACAACTGAACTCTCCTACGGGGTCAAGAGTCAGATACAACTAAGCACAACCAGTAAGTAACACATAGGACAAACACATCAGCAGACAATAACATACAAAAGGTTTTTAGAGAGATAGGCCTTAACTCTATTTTTTAGTGCGTATATGTGTAACTTAAGCTCAAGCGGCCTTTTCTCCTTAAGACTCATAAAAATCCCCTTAGGTATCATTTACCATAAGGGGGAGTTAGTGTTAGTTACAGGGGATTCTAGGGGCCTTAGAGAGTGTTTCTACCAGTCTATATTAGCCTCCTCTACATAGGCCTCTACTGTCTCGGATGGTTCTAACTTGAATACCTTGGCATAGTCAATGTCACGGGGGTTAAAGTCATTTAATACCTCAAGGTCAAGCGTAATTCTTACACGTTTCTTCTGAGCCAATTGATAAGCTAACATGGGAGGAATGAGAGGAGGAACTTGATACTCTTAAATTATAATCCTTCGAGTCGTATTAGTCAAGAGACTGGGGTATTTATAAGTCTTATATGAAAATTTGGAAGGTTTCTGATGTTTTATGTTTCGGGGGGTTGACATAAAACAGAGAGCGTGATAGAGTGCTCTCTAACATCACAAGGAGATCAGCCATTTATAAGGTTTAGAGAGACATAAGATCAGCCATTTATAAGGTTTAGAGAGACATAAGATCAGCCATTTATAAGGTTTAGAGAGACATAAGATCAGCCATTTATAACACCTTTCTCCACAGAATAACACACTAATTAACACCTTTACCCCTACTTTTCCACAACCCCTGTGGAAAACTCTAAAACACTCATATACATTTAAAAAGCCATTTAATTAATAAAAAAACGTTAAAACAGGGTATTTATAAGGATTTTCAAAGGGTAATCTGGGATTTAAGGTCATTTAGAGTTACATGAGTTCTAGTTACCTTCTCCCCTAATTCCTCCTTAGTTGGTATAGGATCATGAGGACGGTAAGCATCAATAAAGGGAGCTAGTTGATACATTAATCTTGTATCTAACTGTGCATCCCTTAGGTGATAGATTGGATGATTTATTTCCCTACTCCATAATCAGTTAGTGTTTCTGGATTAGTTGTTACATAGTCTCCATATGATGAATAAGAGAGTGTAACTGTATTGACTATCTTATCATATTCTGTTGTATCTTCTCCATAATAACTAACAACTTCTTCTTTCATTTCTTCTTGATCAAAGTCATCATAACCTTGCATAAGTTGTTCATGAACGATTTCTATAAGTGTATCTAAGTCCATGTTATCTACTAGGTTTAGACAGAACTGTTCTTTAACCTTTACAAGTTGATCTGATGTTAATTGAGTCATGATGTTTGTGTTGATTAGTTTACAAGTTCGTTCATCATTTCATTCATCTCATCATAGTTGATTAGAGGATCATTCCACTTAACTCCATCACCTGTAGCAAATCTTTCAGAGTTATTCATACAACGAACAAATGCATCATATGGTGTATCAGAGGTTTCACAATATGTGACACAAGCTTTTGCAGTATTATACAAAAACTCACTATTACCAATCCAAAGACTTGCGTTCCAAGTTTCGAAATTTGTGTAACCGTTGTAAGTGTTGTTCATAATAAAGAGTGGAAAAGTGTAAAGAAAAAACCGTTAATCAACCAGAGATTTGTTGATAAAGAGTGTTGAAAGCATTGTAATCAGTGTAACAAAATGCTTGCTCTTTTTTATCCCAAAGTTGATAAGCAGCACACCCAATTTTGAAGTCATAAACAACGAACTCATTGTTGTGATTATCAACAACAACGGTGCCCAGTTGTTCTTTAACGAGAGTGTAGTCTACCATGATTTGAGTTGAATGAGTGGTTACACTACAGGGACACTTTAGAGGTTACTAACAATCTAGCATTGATTAGTTTGTTCATTACAAGTCGAAGGATATAATTTAGCACCCTTGGTAGTATCACCCCAGATGATCATTTTGATCGACAACCTCATGATCATCTTTAATATGCTTAGTAAGATGATCATTTTGATGTCGTTGGTGTTCTTAGTCATGTGAGGTGCTCCCTTGTTGATGTCTTTATTATAACGGTTGATGGGACAGAATAGAGCATGATGTCAAAGAAGAATTAGAATTAAAACAATAGAATAGAACTTAGCGTAAACTTTAGACCATTCTTTTTTAGTTTTGATCATTGAAGAAAGACTCAGAATAGTTCAGAGAAACAATACCTAGAAACAATCCGATTGGAGAGAAGTAGGAGAGAGAAGTCTGAACCTTATACTATAGAAACACTTTAGAGGTTACTAACTTTATTAACCACCATATACTTCCTCTCCAAGAGGAGTATCAGAACCAACATACTCACGAATATCAGAAGGATCTGTTGATCCAAGATATACCTCAGTGAAAAGGATTGCATCACTATGTGACTTGAACTCAACTGCCACATTGTCATACATTGTAGAATTGAATGTGACAGATAGTGGTGTTACATTTGCAATCTCACATACTTCTGCTACTGCAGTAAGTGAATGATCAGAAAGAAAATCGTATTTGATGGTGATAGACATAGTTTAGAAACGTGGTTACACTACAGGGACAGTTTAGAGGTTACTAACAATAATTACATCGAATCAAGACTTCTTTGAAGTGTTTCATTACGTTCTTGAATGATTTTTACCATACTAGAATCTAATAAGTCAATCATTAGATTAGCACCTAGGATAACAAACAATGTGAGAAAGAAAATTCTCATAATCACTTTTCGATGGTAACAGATTGAATTACAAAGTTGGGATTGAGACGATTACATGTTACAATTGCTTCCTCTTTTGTGAGTTTGATGTAACCTAAACTGTCGTTCATAACCCAACCATTAGAACGATGAAATTGACCATGAAGAATAAACTTAGTCTCTTGCATAATGTTAATCAACCTCCGAACATGTCATCGAATAATTGTTGTCCAGAACGTTCATCATTATCCATTCTTTGTGATTCACGAAGTGATACAAGGAAGTTAATCTGTGATTGAATGTCACTAACTTCGTTGTTGAGTTTCTCCTTTCGGAAGTTTAACTCCATGATAGATTTGTTGATCTCGACTGTGTTCATAGTTTTGTGAATAGTGAGGTTGTTAAGTTGATCTTTGATGTTCATCATAATCCGTTCATGTATTCGTGAAGTTCAGCATAATACTGTTCTTCTGTCTCAAATGTTCTTCCATGAATCACACAAGGGAACGTTTTCTTTTGAAACATTGTTGATGCGACTTCACAGTCTTTTTGATCATAACCCATCTCGACTAGGTTGTTCACGTAAGGGTTGTTTGAAGGTGTTCTCATACTACAGGGACACTTTGGAGGTTACTAACAATAATACCCTGAACCAGTTAGTGTCATAAACTGATTTTTCCATATCCTGATGGGGATGGATGACCTAATACACCTAAACGGTCCCGATATGGAAAAAAGAGTTTTTGATATCGTGAGAGCCACTGGTATCACTGGGGTCTTGAGTAGTAGGTTTGTTCTGTCTGATGGGTGATGGTCTCTACGCATAAAAAAACCCTCTCAGAGAGAGGGTGAAAGTGTTATCTTATCAATTCAAAACTTATCCCACAGAAATCAGTTCTTCAAACCTATCAAGAGTTGCATATCTTACAACTCCATTCTCATCTGTGAGTTGAATCATGGGCCACATAGGCGAATCAGCGAGAAACTTACCACCGGTAATGGTATGAACCATTCCAGTTTTTTCGTCTTCTACTTTACAACCAATTGATTCTTGAACCCAGTTGAGAAATGCCATAATGCTTGTTGCGGTTACACTACAGGGACACTTTAGAGGTTACTAACTTTATTATCCAACAATGAGGCCTTACTCAATCACTGTAACCACCACAATTATGTGATTGATGCCTCTACTACATGGGTCTTACAATGTAACAAGGTAACCACACCAAAACATGTTACATATGCCCATCAATCAGAAGGTACAGAACTCCCTGACTTTAGAGGCAATAGTTGATGCATCAATATCTTTTGCCACAATGTATGCCTCAACTTCAATCATGATTGAGGTGTAACTCAGTCCATCATTTTTTAATGACTCCATCAGATTTTTGAATTGCTCTGTAGTAAGTGATGACTTTGAGATAAATTCAATTAACTCTTCTTCTTCATAAAAAAGGTTATCCATTAACCCATCTGCAATTGTTCCCTCATTACAGTCCTGAACAACATGATGAGATTCATGCCTAAGTGTGTCTAAGTCATTTAAAGTCCAGGTTACTTGAGGCCCACCAGGAACGCCATTGTCTTGACATACAATCAACATACCTGACCTTGTATTATACATACCATCTACACCAGACCTACAATGAAGTCTAGAGTTGATACTAGTAATAATACCAACTTCATTGAGTGCATTGAAGAGGTCTACATGGTCTTCATAAGTGTTACCAGCAATGGCTGATCCTGGTGTGAAAATAACAGAAGCGCCTGCAATAACAGAGGTAAGAAACTTTTTCATGATTTAGTTTGTGTATGGTGTAAATTAAACTTGTGAGAGATAGTCAATGAAGATGAACTCATACTCACCATCTTCGGGATCTTGGCCATCAACAACCCATTCAGAATGAATGGCATCGGAGTTACCGTAATTATCATTTTCAACATGTTGTACCATCTGTTGATAAAGTTGTTCTGCCATTAGATCAACAGATTCTTGTTTGATACTGTTCATGATGTTGGGGGTGAGTGGTATACTATAGAGACAGTTTAGAAGTTACTAACAATAATGTCAACAACCAGATACAGAATAGGATGCAACATGACCAGGAACACCATTTAGTGAAAGACTTGTGTTCTGATAGTCTGCATAATCATCAGCATCCTCTTCAGTTTCAAATGGACCGATGAACTGTGGCTCATCATATTCAACTGAATCGAATCTTACATAAATGCTCATTTGATTGATTGGCGAGTGGTTATACTACAGGGACACTTTAGAGGTTACTAACTTTATTTCAATTCAATTCGTTCAAATAGACACATACCAAGGTCAAAATACAGATCCTCATCCATCTCACCCATTTTGGCATCTAATGCTTCTTCAATACATTGACGCATAACCTCATTATATTTCTCATTTGTGTAAATGTGTTCAATGATGTCATCTTTGAGTGCATCAACAATTCGTGAGACAGTGGATTCAGAAAGTGGCATTTGATTGGGTGGTTATACTATAGGGACACTTTAGAGGTTACTAACAATAACCTCAACGAAGATAAAGGAAGGAACCGTATTGATCAACAACCTCAGGGTGATCAGCCAGGAAATCAATGTAGAACCGAATGCCTTTCGCAGGTGCTTTAAATGATGCTGGTTTGTAACATGCTCCAGTCTCTTTGTCGATGAACATGAACACACCGTTGTTTGAAAAACTGTTGTCAGCATGAACCCTGAATTGATTCACTTTAATATATTTTTTACCTACACTATATTCTAACTTAGAATATGAACTATGTCCAGATTCAGTTGCATCAACTTTCCATTGATTGTTGACGACTTCAAGTAAACATTCGGTGAGATATTCAGTTTTGGATTGAGTGAGAGTCATGAGTTGATTGAGTGGTTATACTATAGGGACACTTTAGAGGTTACTAACAATAACATTCATGGAATTGACTCCATTAAATCATACTCACTGATGGGTTCAATTGGTTCGACATAAGGAATTTTACCGGTACCATCAAAAATCATGTCAACTTGATCTCGACATACATTGAAATAACAAGTAGTTGAGTTTTGATTATTAAAACATCCAGAGAAATATTCTGAATCAACGACCGCAATTTTGCTACAAGTGGGATCAATTAAGATATATGAGTCTGCCCTAGTTGTAAAAACATCTTTATTTGAATAGGGATTCTTTAAGATCCATGGATTTGCATAAAATTCTCCATTTTTCTTTGTCTTAAGACCATCTTTCTTTGTTTTAATATCTGGGAGATAATTCTCACCATAAACACAATCGGGATCATCTGGTGATTGTTTTTTACTGGCTCTCAGGTCAATATATGATTTAACATATTTCACAAATTCATGTTCAACCTTATGACCTTTGACAAAATTATAAAGTCCTACTCCAGAATATCTCATATAAATTTTCTTACATTCAATTAGAAAATCGATAAAAACTTTATCAGGGATAGAATGAAGATCATCAACAAATTGTTGATAAGTGGTGGTCATAATAATTGAGTGGTTACACTACAGGGACACTTTAGAGGTTACTAACAATAATATCACTGAATAAGTCGATCAAGTAACTCTTTTGTCAGTTTGTTACGTGTCCTTGGATTTAACTCACCAAGACTTTCATTGAGATATTCATCAATGAGACCCTGGTATAAGTCTTTTATTTCTTTTGAATGTTTGTCCAGAGTGTATTCAACAAAGTCTGGATAGATTGTATCTGTCAGATGTTGGTAATTCATATGCATATTATAAAACCTCACCCAACAAAAAGTCAAGTGAGGTTGTGACAGTTTAAAAACCGATTAGGTACTCATACGTTTATGCACGCGTCCCATAATCTTGGTTCTACCTTTTGCATCAGGGTTCTGCCCCGTCTCTCTCTTATAGCGATCGGTCTCTTGTTGCTTCATAATACCACGTAACATGGTTTCACCCTTACGTTGTTGCTTCATTCTTTCTGCACGTGTCATACCAGACGCCTTGGCTGGTTTATAAGAAGGATCAACTTTCTTCTCTGGTGTCTTCTTGGTCAGAAGTTTGGATGCTTGTTTCTCAGCGTCTTTAGAAGATGTGGTGGTTTTCTTTACCTCTCCACCACCTGATTTGGCCTGGCGTCTTGCCAATGCTGCGGCCTTTCTTTCTGCCTTAACCTTATCAGCATATGATTGTTTGACTTCTTCAGAACCTCTTGATTTTTCTGGTTGTTGAACCCTAGTTGCTGCTTGTTTCTGACTACCAATGTCCTTACGGTCCTTGTAACTAACTGGTTCAGACTTACCACCACCAGTGGCCTTCATTCTACGGCGTTCTGGTTCACTCTTTCTACGGTCTCTTCCTACTCTTCCACCTTCACCAGTCTTACGAATCTGTGACCTTGATTGAATTTCAGGGTCATAAACTTCGTTGGTTTGTTGTGTAGGTGTAGGTTTCTTATCAGTAGTTTGTTGTTGGTCTTTCTTCGTTATATTGTCAATTTGTTTTTCAAGTTTTGCAATTTTCTTACTGTCTTGCATCTTCTTGTTATAGATGTCAATCTTTCTTTGTTCGTTTTCTCTCTCTTGCTCTGCTTTTTTCTTGGCCTTGTTAAGATCCTTCACCAATTTTACAGGTGCCTTTCTTATACTGTCAAGTTTATTACTAAAACCTTTCATTTGTTCATCACTCCAACCCTCTTGACCACCGGAAGACGATGGGCCTACCTGTGCTTCTTCGTTAAATTGTTGAAAGGTCTTCATCTTCTTTCTTTATCCTATGTCTTATTTAGTTTTAGAATGTTTCTTGATAAAGGTAAGTGCTGCCTTACGGTTACGACAAGTCTTCAGGATATTACCCTTATGAATGATAACCAACTTGGTCTCACTACCTATCAAAGGTATGGCTGCATACTCATCATCTTTACCTATAGTGAACCCTAATTCCCGAACTTTAGGGTCTAGGATATCACTTCTGTGTTGGATTAGTTTCATAAACTGCTTTTTCAATAACGGGACGGGGATGAATGACCTAACACACCTGAGAGACCAGGATATGGAAAAAAGGGTTTTTGATATCCTCAAAGCCCCTGGTATGACTGGGCCTATTTACGCACTACACTATCTAACAACTCACCCTTCTCAAAGACAGTATCAACAACATTTTGTAGGGCCTTTTGAGTGGAGATGCCTACACGCGAATAGACGGGCACGACGCATAGACCAAAGGCCTTATCAGGACAGGTACGAAGAACACGACCGATCGACTGAGTTAATTCAATGGTGTCCATATTACGAAGGAAGATAACACAATCCAGACGGTTGACAGAGATACCCTCTGACAGAATAGAACGGTGAAGAACAACAAACTTCTTGTTGGGGTCTTTGCCCCAAGCATTGAGAACATTGAAGAACTCCTCACGATTGACCTTCTTACCATCAACAACTGCACCAGTTTTTGCGGTAATATAAAGGTAAGAATAACCACGATCAGACAACTGAGTAGTGAAATCGGTATGAGTGATGACATTTACCAGTTGTTTGGAAGTCTTCACACAGACCAGAAGTTTCTTCATCTGAACTTCATCAACAGTGGAGATGAGATGTTCACAATCAGTGTCACAAGTAATGAGTTTGGTATTGTTATGAATGTCAAATTCTTTCACATGAATTTTAGGTGGGGCAATGTATCCACCTTGAACAAGTTCAGGGGCAGAGACACGACAAATGATGTCACCATAAACCTCACGGTCATTCATACCAGGCTTATTGATAGTGACAGAAGTCTTACGGGTTGCAGTAAAGAAGTATGAGCGATCTGCTTCGTTAGAGAAGAACTCTGTAGGGGGGAAGAAATGACGTTGAACACTGTTATGTGCCTCGTCAAAGTAAATGGTATTAACTTCAATATCTGCCTCCTGGACACGGTGTAGAGAGTGATATGTGGTGAAGATTAGAACACTCTCACCCTCACTACGTGCTACATTTGTGAACAGGTGAATATCTTTTGGCCTGGTGGAACTAAAGTGAGTAGTTTCACCACTATGAACATGAATAGTGTGAACAGTAGAAGTATCAATGACCTCAAGAAACTCTGAACACAACTGTTCAGATAACAAAATCCTAGGACAGACTACAACAATAGTAGAAGGTTGATTCTCCAGTTGTCTCTTGGCATCCATGATTGCAATCAGAGTTTTACCTCCTCCTGTTGGAACAATAACCTGACCGCGATCATTGGACTCAAGTGCGTCCAAACCACGTTGTTGATGAGGGCGGAGAGTAATCATTTCAGGTGTGGTGGTGGTCATACTATAGGGACACTTTGGAGGTTACTAACAATAATACCCCCCTGACTTGGTGAAAGTCAAGAGGTAATAGACAGTTTATCAATCGTCTGATTCTTGTTCCTGTGGCTTATCCTTACCAATGTTAGAAGGGCCTACCCAGACACGACCTTCCTCACGCCATTGTGCAATTTGTGCGTGACGTTGATCGATAAGTGTTGCATAACGTTGACGTTGGTCGTTAGTCCATTTGTAATCCTGTTTACGAACTTGGTCACGAATTTCTGAAAGTTGAGTTACGATTGGAGTCGTCATGATGATTGATTGGTTACACTACAGGGACACTTTAGAGGTTACTAACAATAATTGGTTAGTAATTCAGTATTGTTAGTCATCACCTCTTCTGTTCTTGACATATTCTAACTGATTCCAAAAACAAGGATAACATACTACCAAAGTATGAATCTTCTTATGTTTCTCTTCTCTTGTATATTCACAGTTGGGTTTATCCTTTACACCAGTCTCAATAGTAATATATTCCTTATCAACAAAATATACCCATCCTTTATCAATCTGTCCAGTAGTACGTCTCCAGATGACGTAATCATCAACCTGTGGGATATATGGGTAGGCCATACGATCTTTACGGGTTTCCATCAGAAAAATGCCGCCTCTAGAGGATTAAGGTTGAGTCTCATAGAAGTGAATGGGCGTGTTTCATTGATGTCTATTTCCTTACCAACTTTTTTAGAGTTGATTGGTGAATAGTATTTGTGACCTTTCTTTGAGAACCGCACGAACCCCCAAATACTCTTAACAGGTTCTGGTGTGTAGATATATTCTTTATGATGATTCAACCAAATTGATAATACATTTGGTTTGAATTCACTAACTGAATATGAATATCCTGTTGGAGCTTCATGAATAAAATCATTGGGGAGTTCAAGTTCAATCATTTAGTTAGTCACTTTTTTGAATGTTGTCTTGGAGTTTGAAAATCAGACCTTTAAGGTTTTCAATCTCTTTGTTCTTCTCTTTAATGTTATCTTCAAGATGTTTTATCGTACGTTGAAGATCAATCAGAAGAGACTCTGTTGAATAGTTTGACATATGAGTTTAAGTAAGGAATGAGGTAACAATTCCTGATTCTGCCTCGGATGTAATAGTATATTTATATGCCTTACTAATATTTTCCCTCAAAGTACCATAATACTCAAAATAATTACTGTCATCTTCAGATGTAATTACATCAAAACACTCATCTTCATCATCGGCAATAACATTCCAAACTCCACCATACTCTGATTGTGGGAATGGGACAAAGTGGTCAACAATAAACAGGGTCTTCATTAGTTTAGTTTAATTACTCTTCAATGTTAGTGGAATTGGTCTGATTGGTCAAGAGACCTTGTTGCCTCTGTAGCTCATACTTGAGTGGAATGAGATGTGAATAAAGAAAGGTTTTCCATTCATTATCCTCAAGAAGAATAGTTAAGTTGTCAATTTGTGACAATGCACTGGCGATCTTTTGGGTTTCAGTCATGTAAACTCTGCCATGTAGTATTCAAATGAGACTTTGTATTCTTTGGCCTTCTCGGCACATTCTTCTAGGAACCTTTCAAGTTCTACCGGTTCCATTTGTTCAAGTTGTTCATCACTCATTGCGATAATCTCAGTTTGCGTTCTGGTGACGGACTGTGTGTATATGGATCATCATAAGGAAAGATGTATTCTCGATACCAACCGATACTCAAACTTTCCCAAAACTCACCATAACCCCATTCATCACCATCATTATAACAGTCAAGAATGAAATAGATGTCGTGGAAACCATCAAGAAAGTATTCCCATTTAGTTGGTTCTTCAGTCATTGAAATCTCCCTTGTACAAAATTTGCATAAGAGAACTGGTCTCTGTTTACAAGTTTAATCATACCATACTCTGTGGACATGACAAACCCTTCTTGATTGACCTTTACTCCCTCAATATAAGACTTAGGACAGTTGTAAACAATCATATCCTCCATAAGTTCTTCCTTCATCTCAACAACCAATAGGTAAAGATTGGCGAGTCGGAGTGAGCCAAGGATGTCAATCAGGTCAACCTCATGGAGTTTCTGTCCAGACCTGATAAGAGCATTGATGGCAACCTTTGCCTGACAAGCCTCTTTCTCTGTGAGGAATGTGTATTTGTCAGTATCAATGACTGGAGCGGTAATGTTACAGTTTACACGGTCAACAAAGGGTTGAACAAACTTACAGTCATTAGTCTCACAAAGGTCACCCTCCAGTGCATGAGCCTCCATCTCATAGAGAGGACAATCACCAGTGTAATATGTGTGAGGAGCAATGATGATATTTTCAGTTACAATCTCATCAAAAACATATTCAATAGTATTAGGTTTGTATGATGTATTACCTCCTGTCCCCAGATAATCTCCTTGGTAAACTCCTTTAGTTCTAGGAAGATAGTTCAGACAATTGATGAGAATAGTTTCAACATTTGGTTGATGACCAAAGTGTTGGATGACATCTTTCTTGGTATAACAGACCTTGATTTTCTTCTTGTTGAATGCAGACTTGGTTGATACAAAGAACTTACCATTTTCAGGGTGAGTACCCCAGACAATTGCAGGAGCACCATCAATCTTTACACTGACGAATGCATCACTATAAAGAGCATTGATGACTGATAAGTCACCAGTGAGGATCATATCTTCAGGATGTTCTAAATGTGTTAAAGGCATAATGTTTTGGGTGGTCTCACTACAGGGACACTTTGGAGGTTACTAACAATAATACAATAAAAAAGAGGGTCTTTCAACCCTCCTTGTGGCACTTATTTAATTGGTTCAGTCTTCATAGACCAAACATTCTGGTTCAGAAGGATTGGCATCACAATACATTTCTAGTGGAGTAGGGTCATGATGGTCATCTGGATTGTGATCATGATACTCTTCAAGATCATGAAGTTCAGACTCAATGTGACGACGTTGTTGAGGTGAGATAGTGGGATCATCAAGGATATTTTTATCCTTATTAATATGATCCTCGATAGTTTTTTCCATATGGGTTGTCAGTTTTCTTATTATTTATTTTCGTTAGAGATATTTTTGAGTCGTTCTACTAGACTATCAGCATAAGCTTCCATTCTTTCAGGGTGAATTGCCCTGATTCCTGTCTCTTTTACAGCAATTTCAATACTATCAAGTTCATTTTGAGTTAGTTTTGAATTTTTGTTTTGAAGAGTCATGGGAGTATGTGTTGAAACACCAATAGTTTAGACCAGAAAACCTGGAAACTTTCCCTTCTTTAGGATGTTTTCAGGTTGTTGTGATATTTATTCATCTCCATCAAAGAAGGAACCAAATAAACCATTATCACCTCTTTTACGAGTCTCCAACATATCAAGAACTTTCTCTGATTGTTTCACACCTTCAATCTTATGAATGAGACTTGCAATCTCTTTACATATGAATGGTTTTTCACTACGAGCAGCAAATGCCAGGGCATTCCTTAGACTTGATGTTGCATCATCCAAACTTTCATTTACACTATCACTCAATGCCATTTGTATCTCCTTTAATTTTAGGTGTAAGAGGTTCAATTTCCTCTACTTCATTCCACACTTCTTCTAGTGTGGGTACTGTAATACTATTGTACCAGAAATCTTCCCAATCTTTTTCAGCTGCCTCTGAAATGTTAGGTTGTTGTTCTACCCATCTTTTAAGTGAGAAGAATCTTTCTTTCCAATAATTGTCACTCATCATCTACTTGAAATAAAACTGAATTAAAACATCCCTGAAGACCTTTCACCTCTATTCTAGTATGTTGTGAACGAACTTCTACATTTGTGACGATATACTTAACACCTTCATCTAAATGATGTGCAGGGTCACAACCTCCCCAATTTCTTTGTTCTTTTGATCCACCAACAAAAGTAACTTTATCTCCAATACGAATCTCACCTTCTTTTCTTGGAGGTTCAATTTCTATTAAACCAATGGCTTGTACAGTTTCTTGTTGTTTTAGATAAAGTTTAACATAACATTTTAACATCTCTTTGAGAGTATTGATATCATTAACTGTATCAATTTCTCTAGAGAGTTTCTCAAATTCAAAATTCTTTGAAACTTTTGTTAATTGTATGTCAGATGACTTCATCTTCTTCCTCTTTCTTTTTGTTGAAACCGAAAGGACCGGACTTATCTTCTTCCAATTTCAACTTTAGGGCTACACCACCCACAGCTTCCATAACTTTTAGAATGTCTTCAGGTTTAGAACCTTCACCAAGTTCTTTCGCCACATAAAAATATTTTGGCCAGAAAGTTTCTCCTGCTTTTTGATAGTCTTCGAGTGTGAGTAGTTTCATTCAAGTTTTTCCTCAATGTAATAATTATACAACTTTAATTAGTAAATGTAAACTACTACAGTTTAACCCCCATGGAGGCACCAGCAACAACTCTTGAGTGTTGGTCAAGTGTTCCATCCTGTTCATACATGAGATGAGCTCTTGTCATACTAGTCACATCACTCTTATGTAATCCTGTCATCATCTGTCTACCTTGTTTGGTCATTGATGAATACAAACCATACCTAGTTTCCCAGACATAGAATACATCATCAATCAATTCTGCACCCTCAGGTACAACAACTTCTTTAGTTTCTGTACTAATCATAATAACCCTCACTTGATAAGAATTGGAGAGTTTCTTTCATACTCCCAATATGTTCATTTCCAATTGCAACTTGTGGAAATGTTGCTTCATCACCAAATTCATCAGAAAAAGATTTCTCTGTGAAATGTTCACCTAATCTGTATTGTAAAAATTCAGACACCTCTGGAAGTGCAGTGAGAAGTGAACTCATTCTCTCACATTCTTGACTTCCATTTGTATAAATGACTGCAGTTTTAGACATATTAGGTATTTTGTAGTTTTTGTAATTGAACTAAGATTTCACTCAACTCATTATACTTTGGTTTGTTCATGTGTTGAAGAGATTTATCCTGTTCTTTTTTGACACATAGAATGACTTCTTGCCATTGTTCTTTAGACATAATTAACCAGGATTTTGTTCATAGTATTTAATTAATTTTTCTGTTTGTTTTTTATCTGCTCCACAGGGAGCATTTCTTAAACACATGAGAATTAATTCTGTGTCAGTAATAGTAGGTTTGATTGTAAATCCCCACTTATCATATTTGACACCAGAGGGAGCTTCTACATTAGTAATTCTAAAAAGGTCAGTCATAATTTAATCCCTCTGGCGCCAGTCAGAAATATCATCCCTCTTAAACCAGTCTTTGATATCATCAGCACTATCAAATCCTGTCTTGTGGTTTGCTGGATCAGGATCCCCTAATCCCATCCGATTCATAAAATCATCCATACTACCTTCTTCAATGTTTTGAGAGTGTTGGCGTCTTGCCATCTTTAACATCTCATTGGCTGATGTATTTGCCTTAGCAAGTTTATTTGCCCAGATCATATCAGCTAGTTTGACTTCTTCACCATTAGCAATACATTTACAAATAAACTCAAGTTTTAGTCTGTACTGTGTTGACAACATGAACAATCATTCTTGGTTATTAGTATTTAACCCCCAAACTCCTCTGTCCTTCTATCAGATAGGTATTCCAATATATCCTGACGCCACTCCATCAGTTCATTATAACACTCTTGATTATGAGCACACTGACGAAGTTGTGGGTCTGGTTTGATGACTGATTCAACGAAAAGACCAAGTGCATCTTTTCTTTTATCGTGTTTTTCAGAAGAATTCATTCTACTTTTGATAGTTGTGGTTATTTAATGAGTTTCACTTAATGAGGATCCAGTTTGGGTCATTAAACTTACTCATCCAGAAGAAGTATCTTCCAGTGATTGATTCAAGAAACATTCGACCATCATCTTCTTGTTGAACTTTACAAGAATGAAGACCATCCATCATGTTTGCAAATCGATTTTTTGCTTTACTGGACTTGGGTTGGACTGTAACAAATTTGGTCTTCATAGTTACTTAAAGTTAAATTCCTTATGAACCCGGACAAGCCTATCCTACTGGAGTTTGTTCAACTTGTCAAGGTTTATCTTTTCACTGAGATAAGCACAGGTCTCACACCTGGAAATATTCAGAACATGTTGCATGACGTGGTAACACTCATGGAGAAAAGTTCTGGTGTATTCATTACCCTCAAGAGTTTCCTCTATTTGAATAATAAACTCATAATCACTCTCCCTCATACACCATCCATCCACACCCTCATCCTTCAGAGACATATGAACCAGTGTAAGGTCAATACTCCTATCAGGTAGGTATTCCATCATAAACCAATGAAACAACGGTCCTGGAGGGGCTGGAGGTTCTCTCACAGGGGATTTGACAACCTCTATTGAATGAACCATAGTATGTGTGTAACTGATAGAACTATATCATCCTCCCACAGAGAATGGTAGAACCATAGACACTTGACAAACTGGCTCATATAGGATCCCCTTATCAATCCACCATCAGAAAATCTTTGGTCTCTGTTTGATATAACAGTACCGTTATATCCTCATGTAATTTTTCTTTTATACCTTTACCCTGTTCTACCGTCAGAAACTTCCTCGTAGAGTAGCTCTTCACGTCTATGAGTTTCATTTCCTTGGTGGTAGGGTTCCAGATAATAATATCACAGGGACCAACAGAGGAGACGTTCTTGAAAACCTCCCACCCCTCTTTGAGGTATTTGACACATATCTCCATTTCAGAGATATCACCTTTCCTACTGGGATTACCTCTGAAGGGGTCTGGAGACTGGTCAAGACGTTCCCGGTCGCGACGTTCTTGTTGGTCTTTCTGATTTTGGATTTTCTTACAGTGGTCTTGACAGAATTTCTTCGTCTTATTTCTGGAGACAAACGGTGTCCCACAGACCACACACTTACAGTGGTGTCTCATTTCTTTCCTATACCTGACAACTCTATTTATCATTAGAGTGGTGTAACAAAAACCCCCAGAGGGGGTTTTTCATCCATATTGTCAGGTATAGACACTGTATTTAGAACCCCATCAGAACCCTCTCTGTAAGTCTTACACCCCATTGAAGAAAGATAATGAAGGAAGAGATGAACAATAGTTTTTCTGTTCCTGTAAGTCTCATAGTGTCTATGTACCTCCAGATACTACAATACCCCACAGGGTACTCCTGCAGGGTAAATGGTGGACAGTTTGTGAAGTGTCTAGTATAGTTTCACCTCTGAATACTCTGATGAGGTGTCTTCATTTATTCTCTTCTTTATTCTTGATCTTTCATCATTAGTAATATAAACATTTCTTGCTAATCTGATAAACTCATCATCAAAATTCCATCTATTCTCATGGATACGAAGGTTATCTTCAATATCCCATAACTTACGATTAACTTTAAGTAAGTCATCAACATATTTACTCTTATAAACTCCAAGGTCTTGAGCAATCTTTGTCAAGTCTTGGAGTTCTTTTTTTACATACTCATTACTGGTATGTTCTGATTTGATTTGGAGAATTGTTATCTTATCTAACAACTCCCCAATAGAAATAGGAACCAGTGGAGACTTCATCAGAAACCTTTATCACTCTTTTCTTTCTTTGGTTTTACAGAGTCTTTCTTACCACCAATACGTCTGACAATTTCTTTAATATGAGTTTTCATTTCTTCAGGTGTGAAGATTGAACGTTTCTGATTCAGTTTATCTGCCAAATGAGAGTTCATCATAGAAACTCTCATAGGATTGGGATAATACTTCGCATCATTCTTGATAATATGGAAGGTATCAGGATAAGAAACATTTACTTCATGAGTACCAGCAATCACGACTGATGCAGGAGTACCAACTGCCTTCGAAATATGTTGACCACAACTATCACAACCAATGAAGTAGTCTGCCTCTTGAATGATTGCAGCCCAGGTTCTCAAGTCAGGGTCTTGAGGGAAGTTAAATGCACCTTGGAATTGTGAAATATGTGCATTCATGTTGACAATCACATTGTTTGAATCTTTTGAAAGTTCTTTGACAATCTCAGATGCAAATAGGTGATTGATTGATCTCATACTCTTATCATAGACACCCATTTCAGAGGCAGTTGCCGTACTACCAAAAGGTTGGATGACAATAACTTTTTTGTTCTCTCTCATTGTTTGGTTGGGAGAATCAGGCATACCACATTGATTAGTAAATCCTCCATGTATGGCCTGGTTAATGAAAGATCTTGCATTTAGAACCTCATCAAGAGTAAGTTCTAGAGTCATGTCTGGAAGATCACTATGATCTGTCGTTCCATTGATCAGTTCGTCAAATGCCTCTGCAAGTGAGATCTCATTACGATAAAATGCAGGAAGTTTATAAGGTTCTGGTGAAATGACTTTATCTGCATCCCAATAGTAGATCTCAAACATACCCTTGGTTTCAGGGTTAAATGTTCTTTGTTGAAGTTCTTCAATACCCCAAGTAAAGACATCCCAAGCAGGAATCATCACATACCAGTCTTCTTCTGGATGGTTCTTACCGTACTTAAGAAGTGCAGGGATTGCAGTGATGACGCGACCTAAACCACCGTCAACGTTAATGATAGTTTTCATTTTCTAACCACGAAATTACCGATTACAAGATAGTCAATGTCCATATTTTTGAATGAACGAACTGCATCTTCTGGACTTTCGACAATGGGTTCACCATTATCATTGAATGAGGTATTTAGAACCACTGAATTACCAGAAGTCTCCTTCAGTTTGTTCAATAGTTTTGTTACCTCAGGGTTTATTGTATCATTAACTGTCTGGATTCTACAAGTGTTGTCTTTATGTGTAATAGCAGGAATTTTGTCTCTCTTATCTTCTCTAACAGTCAGAGAGTAAAGCATATATGGTGAACAGAAGTCCTCTTCAAAGTATTCTGTGAGATCTTCATCAAGAATGATACCAGCAAATGGTCTCCAGTATTCACGGTGTTTCACACGACTGTTGATAATATCCTTACCCTCTGGAACAGCAGGAGACATCAACAATGATCTAGAACCTAGAGCCCTAGGACCCTGTTCAGACCTTCCTTGAAACCATCCAATAATTTTACTATCTACAATCTGATTGGCTGTAAAACTACAGACTTCATCAAAGTCTTCATACTTCACATACTCTACTTCACCTTCTTTCAGTACATCTTCAATCTCTTCTTCAGTATATTCCTTACCAAGAAGTGCAATATTCTCAGGAAGTTCAATGGTTTCTTTATTCTTGAATGAATGATATGCAGCTGCACCGAAGTGAAGACCTGTGTCACTTGTATACGGTGGAATGTGAATGTTCTTAACCAAACCAGACTGTTTCAATACACTATTTGCTGGAACATTTAAGAATACACCACCAGCAAGACAAAGGTTATCATCTAAGAAGGTTTCTTCCTTCAACATCTTGAAGTATTCATGAATAGCAAACTCAAAATTTTTCTGAATTGCATATGCTTTGTGTTCAGAACTTAACTGATTGAAAGGAGTTTGCATAACATTATTAGGATGCATCCACATAATATATGGGAAGTTATGCATTCTTTCCCTAGACGTTGCATACATTTTGTATTTTTCTAGACTAAAATCTAAGTCATTACCATATGCACAAAGACCCATCACCTTTCCACAAAATGCCTCACGAAGATTATCTCTTTTCTCATCGTCATCCCAAAGTTCTGGAAATTTTTCACAATAAATCATCCGTGCCCAGTTGAGGTATGTTGTCCCAAAGGCATTGGAATTCATACACATTGATGGTATAAATCTAAAAATTCCTTTTTCTTTATTAAAGAAACCAACAGAATTATTTTCTGCACCAAGATTCTCAAAATTAGAACCCCAAAAAATTGATCCATTACCATCAAGTGTTACAAATGTTCCTTCATTAAAGTCTGAAGTAAACACAGATGAGGCAGCATGGCAAAGGTGATGAGAAATCAATTCAATTTTTGCGTTAGGAAATATTTCTTGTAAAATTCTTTGAGGTATTCCACGAGACCACCTATCATAAAAAATTGAAATACACATACTTGGGACAACAACAATATCAATGTCCTCTGTAGTGATATTTCCTTCCGAAAGACAATAATCAATGGATTTTTGTGGAAAATTTCCTTCATACTTAACTCTTGTCAGTCTCTCTTCGCCAATACTGGTGATCAACTTACCATCCATAAAGAGTGTTGCACCCGAATCGTGTACATATCCTTCACTACCAGATTCATTAGCATTCCAATCAAATGCACCATATACACCAATAATATTCACAATGATCTCCTATTTTGTATCATTTGCAAAGTGACTTCTGTTCCCATCAGCAAGAACATAGTGAAAGAAAATTTGATGATAATAAGTGTCATCATCAAAATCTCTCAGTTTGTTTAGATATCCATGAATACCATCACTTCTATAGTTTGATGGCATTGGTTCTCTCCAGTGAGGTCTTTCACAACCCTTGTATATTACACCATCTCCAGGATTTGTGACAAATGAAAGTTCTTTTCCTTTCTCTATGATTTCCAATCTCTCGTCATTCTCATCAGCATAAGTGTTGGGTGTCTTAACAAAGATTGGCCACTTCTTCTTTAAATTTGTACTTACATTGATTGTGACAGAAATTTCGCATGCATCTCTATCAGTATGTTTGTCAAGTTCTTGTCCGGGAAAATAAAACCTATCGTAATAATAAGTTTTATAAAGTTTTTTTCCTATAATTTTCTCAATTTTTTTACCAACTTCTGCATGAATATATTTGTATGGAGGATAATAATACCTTGCAACAGATCCAAGTACCTGTAGTTCTTCAGGTTCATAATTGAATTTATTTAATTTTCCTCGATAAGTAATCGAACCTCGATAGTAAGGAACCTCACAATACAAATCATCTGAATTAACTAGGTTCTTTACAAATAAACAACCATTTTTGTCAAACTCTTCATGACCTGTTGGTGATGTACCATGATTTAATCTTTCACTAAAATTAATTTGTTCCTGATTCATAATTAATCACCTCCAACGTGGACCAAGAGTCCATCCAACAATACTTTTTCTGATACCTTTTGTAACAGGAAGAACTCTGTGCATTGCTCTAGAATCAAAGATAGCTAGAGTTCCTCTTTTTCTAGGTACAAAATAAGTAGATTTTCCATCCATCAACTGAAAATTTCCACCCTCATAAGTGGTTTCATCAGTAAGTTGAAGTGAGAACGAAAGTTTTCTAATATATTCCGCATCAAAATTAGCATTATCATTCAAAATAGCGTTTTTGTCTCTATACCCGACTGTTTGTGGTTTATATGCAGAAGACAAATCTTCATCACAGTGCCAAGTATAGTGTTCACCTTCACCATAAACAGTATATTGAAGATTTTCTCCATCAATACATGTCAGATCATATCTAAAGTTTTCTCTATTTGCTCGAGCAACATAATGCCAAACAAATCCTGCAATCCAGTGAGTTGTTGGAATCCAAGTATTACGGGCTTTTCTAATGTCTTCGTCTAGACCATTTCCACCAATTCTAGATTCTTCTAGATTCCGTTCTACTTTAATTTTTTCAAAATCTTTTTCAACAATTTCTACTACGTCTTCAGGTAACTCTGTATGAAACCAAATAGTTTGAAATGCCAACTCAAATACCTCCGATAATAAAATAATATTAATATGTCTTCAGTATATAGTCAAGAAAAAAGAGGGTTGTTACCCTCTTTTTATATTATTCAGTTGGTGCTTCTGTTTCCTCTTCTGGTGGTTCTGGGATTTCAAGATCCCAACATTGATAACCAGGATCCCAAATCCAAGTTTCATTTTCTTCCTTTTCACCTTTTTCTATAGTAAGTTCATCCCACTGTGTAGTTTCTGGATTCCAACGAACTTCTATACCCTCACGATGTTCAGGTTCAGGTATGGGTGGTTCCCATGATCTAGTAGTGGTATTGTAAATATATCCTTCACGACCTTTAGGACAAGGCCCACAGAAAATGTCATGTTCTTCATGATAATACATTCCAATACCAGCATATTCACCTCTTATATTTCCATTATAAGAAGTCTGAACATATGTACCTGGGTAGTGGGATTCACATACTGTTCTTCCTACTACCTCAGATTCATTCCCATTCTCATCAAGACATTGATCATCACCAAGTTTGATAACGTTAATAACAATATTATCAGAATTTAAGTGTGCAAAGTGTGCCATTGAATTATCCTCCTATTATGAACTTGGGAATGTGATTGATCCTGGTGAAGTCCACTTATAAACATTATACCCAGATTGTGGTGTAATAGGCGTGTTACCAGTAACAGTTGCTGCACAGAATACCGTTGGATATCTAATAATAACAGTACCAGATCCACCAGCAAAACCACAGAATGCACAAGTGTCAGCACCACCTGGGTCTGAAGTGGGGTTCGGGAACACATCTCCTGTAGAGGTGAACAAACCACCACCATGAAAGGATGAACCACCACCTCCACATCCACTAATTCCTGCACCAGGACAAATTCTTGCTGGAACTAGAAGTGGTCCTCCAGGTCCAGGAAGACAAAGAGAAGAAGGGCAAACTCCCACACCCATGCCGCCAGGGAAGAGTGCTGAATTACAATTCAAGATTTGACAGAAACAACGCGTATTTGATACACAAGTAACAAGAGGTGTACAAACAGATCCACCACCACCTTTACCACCATAAGGACAGGTCATCCACGCTCGCGAGGGTGAGTTAACCCAACTAGGACTTGGGTAACATGGACTACCTGGTGAAATTACTGCTCCCGCCAAGACGGTGCACGCTGTCGTGCCGGACATAGCATAAACGACACCACCGCCACCACCATAATATTCTGGTGATGGTGTCACGGTAGTTTCATAACCATCACCACCTCTAAGGCTACCTAAGAAATCATTGCAATTATTATATTGATTATTAGTGGATCCCTCACCAATAGTACCTTCCATAAATGCATTTACTGCAGCTGTAAGGGTGAGGCCTGGACTCCAAAAGCTGTAGAAACCTTGACCTCCTGGACAAGAACTTATTGCGTCAGAAGTTATGAAACAAGGTAATGAATTCGGTAGTGGAGCTGAGGTCATACAAGTCAATGATGCAGCTGGAGTTACCAAACAAATGGGTGAACCAACAGCAGGTCCAGCAATATTACTATTTCCGCCACCACCAGTGGCATATGTTAATACTGAAAAAGCATTGACCTCAGGCTGGATGGGACTAATGTTGGGGAAACATGATGGTACTTTAAATTTTGTACCATCTGCACCATATTTTAGAAAACTTAATGAACTATTGTAAATAGCCCTTCCAGGTCTGACATCAGGTGATGGTGATACGGTTTCTATAATAAGACATCCAGTACCACAATATCCACTACCAGATCCACCACCAGTTCCACCATCAGCACCTTTTGCAGTCCACTGACTACAAGCAGCAATGGCAGCATTATTACATATTTCAGGAAGATAATTCAGTGCGTTGGACATTCCTCCACCGCCGCCGCCACCACCATAAGATACGACTGAACCAAAGATTGTATTACCACCATTTGCACCACGGAGGGTTCCAGCATTTCTGACCTGAATTTGTGGACAATAACAACCTATAGGACATGCCGGCGTAATGGATTGACTTGCGTAATAAACATTAGTGGTATCGTAGTAAAAACCACCACCAGCGCCACCAGCACCAACTGTAATGGGGTATGAAACATCTTGGATAACTTCATATCCATCGGAGAACACTACCTGTCCTCCTCCACCACCACCACCAACAATCCCTCCGAAGGTGGTGGCACAACAGGGTGTGTTTATATAACAACCACCACTGGCGCCGGCGCCGCCACCGCCTCCAACCAGAAGGACTTCAATTTTTTGTGCCGTACTAATTCTACCTGACGGAAAAAACTGACTAAGTAAACTCATCTTAACAAACCCTCCAACCGTTTGATGCGTTTATGTATAGAAATGTCATTGCCGCATATTCTCTATCTAGTGTCATATTTTCAGCAAGACCCATAATATTTGAACCATTTCTACCAACAACAGTTCCAGTGAATGCACCACCATTGATGATAACAACTTCATTACCTGCGGTAGGTGAAGACGGTAAAGTTACTGTCTGACTATCTGCTTCAACAACATATACTGTTCTATTGGTAACAGTTGCACCACTAACAGAAGCAGTAACTGCATCGTACGCAGATTCTAATCCAGTAGCAAGTTGTTTATCATTATTAATTACACTTGTTCCTGATATTTGAATAGCCATCAATCATCCTCCCATGATAAGTAACCTTGCTCTACCATCTTCGTGTCTCCACTCGATATTTTATACTGTTACTATTTATTGTTTTTTTATTTTTTCCAAAATTGCCACCACTTCTTGGGATTTGTAACCGTAATATTCTTATCAATTTTGGTAAAGATATTGATAGGAAGTTCAAGGGTTGTAAATTCCATATTTAAAGAAATTCTTGTTTCATCACATGAATGATGAACCGTAAGAGCTCTATGTCTACATGATGATGGAAAGAATACCAGATCGTATTGTTTTGGTGTATAAATTTGTTGTCTATTCTCACCATATGTAGCAAACTGTAGACACCCTCCAATATCCTTTCCAGGTCTATTGAAATAATAGATCATACTAATACTTCCAGGATGATGGTGAAGAGGGTTCTTACTTTCATCTTTATTTGAGACATATGCCCTTACTTCATCGTTATTATTAGGACCTGCTCTAAATCCTAACCTTTTACTCAGAGTTCTAAATGCCTTTCTATACAGTTTCTTTGCATATTCCGATTCTTCTAAAACAAAACTACCAACTTCATTTTCTTCTTTTTCTACGGCACCATCCTGTCCTAAGTGTTCTACAAAACCTTTGAAATCTTCACTGTTTTTATATTCCTCATATTGTCTGACAATTTCGTCATAAACTTCTTTATGACATTTATCAGTTTCTTTTTTGTAAAAATTAGGAATCACAAAAACAGGAAGATCATTAAATACTTGTCTCATGGTTCAATGACATATAATACATGTTTGAATTATTTAGTTCTAACTTTCAAGTCTATCTTCAAGTTCCTCTACTCTTGCTGACAGTTCTTTGACTGCTTCAATCAGAACACCAACTAAACCATTATAATTAACAGATTTAGTTCCTGTGTCTGTTCTTTCAGAAATAAGTTCAGGAAATAACTCTTCTACTTCTTGTGCAATGACACCAAGAGACTTTCTATCATTTGCTTTCCAGGTAAATCTAACACCATTCAGTTGTTTAATTAAATCAGTGGCATCGGTAATAACTTCAATATCTTTCTTTAAGTTGATATCAGAAGTTGTATTTAAATCTACAGCAGTCAACTGACCAGTAGAAGCATTATAAGTTAATGCACTTGCGTCAGTCTTTGGTGCTTGGTTTCCTGTTGCATCTGTAGCAAATAGAGGAAAACAAGTGGTATCAGAACTTTCATCGGCAAGAGTGATGTTTGTTGCATTAGTTGCATTAGTTGCAGTTGTGGCATTACCACTTAGTGTTGCTGTAATGGTTCCTGCAGAGAAGTTACCACTACCATCACGAGCAACAACTTTAGATGCGGTGTTTGCTGATGTGGCATCAACTGCCCAGGTTCGAGCAGTAGAACCATTGTAGTCAGAACCAGTTAGATAAGTTCCTCTAGTCAGTGTTGCTAGGTTAGAACCAAGAGAAATACCAGAGATAGTGGAGTTATCTAGTGCTCCATTAGGAATACTAGTCAGTAATGCACCTGAACCACTGAATGAACCACTAAAGGTTGTTGCAGTCAGGATTCCTGTGACTATTGCACCAGTATTAGTAGTTTCAAACTTTTTGGAGTTGTCATAATAAAGATCTACTGATCCATCATCATTAGCAATGATACTATCTTCTCCAGATTTTCCTTGAATGCGAATATCACCACCGCTCGTGTCTCTAATGTAAAGAGAACCTGTGCTATTTTCTATAAATGAATTAGTTCCATTATGATAAATCTGTAAATCTGTTCCTGTACCAAGTTGGATCTCATCATTATCACCAAGAATGATATTTGATTGAAATTCTGCATTACCGATAATCGTAGAAATACCCGTGACATACAGATCGGCAATAGCAAGTGGAGTGGTGGTGGTCACACCAACTGGTGGATCTTTCAACACATACATGGTGTTGCCCATACCAGAGTGAGCACCACATTGATAATAAAGTTCTGTAGGAGCGTTATATGGAACATAGAAGGTGACAACACCTACCTGAGCACCGTTATTTGTAACACCCGCCGTGTATTGATCTCCTGTTCCTGTAGTATTGTCAGTTTTAATATAAAATGGGTGTCCAGAAGCATTCAAATTAAAGTGATATTTTTGACCTCTATTAATGACAAGTACTGGATTGTCTGTATTTTGTGTGAAACCAATTCCAGTTGATTGATATTGATATGCAACATTACTATTATTAACAATATCAAACTGTGTGAAAATTTCTGCATTATTTGCAGTAACAACACCAGCGATAACTGGGTTATCTAAATTTACTGTGAAACTACCGGCAATTGTACCACTTACAGTAAGATCTCCATCAATATAAGTTGACCCACCAATATCAACACCGGTACCAAAAGTAGCTGCTGACTGACCAGCACCTGGTTGAACATCTAAAACGTATCTGGTGTCAGGTGTTGTAGAGTTAAAACCAGTACTATTGTTGGTTACATCAACAGTAATTGTGGTTCCACCTGAACCAACATCCAGACCGGTACTAGAAGTAACGATTCCTGAATAATTTGCATTGGTTCCAGTAGTTGACCCTGATAGAGTCAACCCTACACCAACAATATTTCCAATAACGTCAAGTTTGGCATTAGGAGTAGTGGTTCCAATGCCAACTTTATCAATAATACTTTCAGCGTAGATAAGGTTTGTTGAAACCTCTACACCATTCTTGACTACAAAGTTCTTACTTACAGACATGGTTATTGTAGGGTTTCACTATCCACCCCATAGTTTCTTATATTTATGTCACTATTTAGATCTTTATCCAAACAACTGAGAACAATACACTTGACTTATTAGTATTATTCCCACCAGAAGTTGAAGAAATAAGAGTAACTGAACCATCAGTATATCCACTTCCCCCTCCTCCACCACCAGTGGTTCCACCTTGACCACCTTCGGCACCATTACCTCCATTACCACCGTTAGATGAACCTTTTGCACCAGCAGTTGTGGTGATAGTGTATCCTGGTTTGAATCCTCTAATTATCTCATCACTTCCAGAAATTTCTGTTCCATCAGATGATCTGAATTTAATTGGCGAAACATCGTTATCAGAACATGGTGAAACACCCTGATCAAGCCAATATAGACCTTTAGTACATGAAATAGTTCTTCCACCATCAGGAACTGATGCTATACTGTCTCCAAGTATTACTTGGCCAGACTGTAGTGTTGTACTTGAAAGAACTGAACCAAATATACCTCTCAATGAGAGAGTAGGTACCTGACCTCCAGTTCCACCATTACTTCCTATACCATCTATTCCTGCAAGTCCAATTCCACCACCAGCACCGCCATTTGTCAATCCACCTTGACCACCTTGTCCAACAACCACATATAATTGAGACCCTTTATAAAGGAATACTGATGAGTTATCGGTAACACCCAATAATGTGTGCTCTACATTTTGTTCTACATCAATTATAATTGTAGAAGTTCCTCCTTCACCACCAGAATTAGTTGAACTATTAGATCCTTTAGACGCCTTAATATTCAAGTTTAGAGTAAGATTCTTCTCTTTTGCATAGAAAGTCACAACACGATAACTACTCAAAAAGATAGAACCTGTCAATTCGAAAACACCATCATCAAGATTTACTTCTTTTGATACTATCAGATTATTAATGGTATCAAAAGCTTCAAACTTAACAATACTTCTGGGTGTTACTGTAATAATGTCTGCTTCATTTGATGAAGTGACATATTGAGTACCATCAATAGTTACAAATGTATGAAACTGAATTTTCTGTGTTCCAAGAGTTGATGTTGTAACTGTGAAAGAAGTTGAATTTGAATTGGATTGAATTGTACCGTCAATAGTCCAATAGTAATTAAGAGGTATTGATGAATCTGAAGTAGAAGCAGCTGCTGTGAAAGTTAAATCCTGACCCAAACCCACAGTTTGTGATACAGGTTGGGTTGTAATTGTAATTGTAGGTATAATAGTCAGTGAGACATTATTTGTAAGTATCGGACTATTATGAGCACTACCTGAAGTTTTAGTATCAAAAAAGTAATCCTCTTTCTTATTATCATATCCACCAGGGATATAAGTTGCTCTTAAGTAAAGAGTCCTATTATCATTTGGAGATTGTACATTACTGATAGTAAGTGTATTTGATTTAGAACCACTAATTTTGGTTCCATCAATCAGTGGACCATTTTGATCAAACCATTGATACAAAATTGCACCATCAGTTATTGCACCTTCTTGATTATTTTTAAAAAAAACTCTAACAGATGACGTGTAAGTAGAGTTACCACCCACAGAAGATACTGTACTTTGTGGTTGAGTTAGTATTTCTAACTCAGGACCATTCAAATATATCTCTGTGGGTGGTGTTCTAAAGTTTCTAAAACCGAATGGTATCATTAGTTTCTACTTCCCTATATTGATATTTAGGTACCAGAGTTAATGTTACCAATTGTAGTAAGATTATCATAGATGGTGACAGTCTTAGAGTCAGAATCATATACCCAACCATTGTATGGAGTAGTTCCACCAATACCAGTAATAAAGTTCTGTCCAATAACTCCACCAAACAATGAAGTACCTCCATCAAAACTCATATAGGAATAAACATCTGTAGCAGTTCCAACTCCAGTAACTTCAGGTATCAATCCACCAGGCCAATAGACAGCAACGGCATTACCAATACTATTAGTAAATGTAGAAATACCAACTGACCTAGGTGTAGCACCTTGTGAGATTTTTAGTGTGAATGCAAATGTGCCACCCGTTGGAGGATTGATAATTTTAAATGAGCCAACATTTTCTGTAGTAGTGTGTGTAAAAGAATTACCATGAGACAAGTCAATAGTAACAATGTTACTTACAGAAGTAAGTTGTTGAGTCATCTCATAATATGATTTAAATCTTGCTCTACCTTCAACATCCAGATTTTCTCTAGGAGCTGAGGTTCCAATACCAACACCCTGACTAGTTACAGCAGAGAATGTAGTGTTACTTGTTCCGACTCTTAGTGTGTCTGTCGCTGTAATGAATCCTGCAAGAACATTACCACCATTGGACACCAGATTTTGTATATTTACTTGTCCATCAAAATTAACATTACCCTCAAATGTAGCAGTAGAAATAAATCTAGACTGATTATTGACATATAGATCAGTCTTTCCTGTACCAGAAGTTCCAAGGAGAAGTGTATAAACGGGATTAGGTACAGTAGTTCCAATGCCAACATTCAAGTTATCGATAGGATAAATGGATGTACCAATAGAACCAGTATTAGTCCACTGACTATCATTATTAAGACCAGTAATTCCTGAACCATCACCTTGAAGTACTTTTGCGTTGATAGTACCGTCTACTCTAAGACTCACACCGTTAGCAGTCGTACCAATACCAACTCCAGTTTCATCAACACAGAACATTGAAGAACCAGAACCAACCTTAAAAGTACAATCTCCTACAGTTGTGGTTCCAACACCAACTTTTTCAAAAATGAATTGATCATTGTCAGAGGTAACACCACCGAAGGCATACCAACCATTTTCTACAGTATAAGTCCAACCAATTGTTCCACCCTTAGTTGGGTTTGCATTGTAGACCACATCACCAGGGTTTCCTGAGTCTGTAGGAGTTGCAATACCAACAGTATAGTTTCTAGAAACAGTTGTATCACCTTGAAGGAATATTGAGTTTGCCTCAATACCTTTATCTGAGGTAGATGTCAGTTTCTGATTAAATACAACTGGACCATCAAATTCTGAAAGAATATTATTTGAAGGCCCACCATTAACTCTCAGTGCTCTAGAAGCAATGACCTCTTGTGTCTCAAGAACATCAATACCAAATGATGCATTCTCACCATTAACAAAGTCTTCACCAGTATAGGTTTGAATCGGGGTATCGTAAATAATTTCTTTACCAGTATTGGAGGAAATTCTCTTGTTACCAATGAAGAAGTCACCAGCATCGTTCATACCGGTGTAAACAACAACACCACCAGAAGTAGTTTGTGCCTGTGCGGTTAACTGTTCGTCAACAGAAAGTTGCTTCTTCTGTTTGACAGGTAGTGAAGTAGAATAGTTACCAGGACCATAACCAAGGTACTCAAATGTATGACCAGAAGCACGGATAATTGAGTTTCTTCTAAATTCAACAGGTGAGACAGAAACCTTTTTGATTACACTCTCATCTAGGTGACTGGTGGGTCTTGTACCCACCATACCTCTGAACACCTTAACAGGGTTAGAGGTTACAGTTGTCTTAATTCTTACAATTTCATCATCAATCTTCAGATAGTCACCTATCTGAAGGTTAAAATCTGTAAGATTTTTGATATTGATTTCATCTGTTGTTGCATTAGCGACGGTCGAAGAAATAACAGTAGTGATACCGATATAAGGGACAATATCTCTTCCACCAAAGTTCTCATCAGAACCTGATAGAAGTGCTCCACCTTGAGCAGTGTTACCAGGATAGTATGCACGAATATTTCCACCAGTTCCTGGATTAACTGTATTGACACCAACATTGATTGTAAATGTATTGATACCTACATTATCAGTAACAAGGAAATCTCTATTAAAGAAGTCTGTCGTAGCTCCACCAATTCTGACAGTATTATTAACTCTCAGACCATGACCTTGGTTTGTGGTGACCGTTGCCAGACCACTGACATTATCATACACAAATGTACTGATACCAAGAGTTGGACCTGTAAGACTGAATATTGCATCTGTAGTTATAATAGAACCAATACCAGTGGTATTGATACCAGATGTAATAGTATCGACAGGGACTGCTCTAATAGAGTTGTTACTGATGATTTCAGAAATTCTATAGAGTTGATTATATTGCACATAATCATCAGATACAACACCAGAAATTTGAATAGTATCGTTGAGATTATTATAAACCTTATCAACAGTAACCGAACCTTGACTATAACCTGTGGTTTGAGAAGTTCCGACAACATTCAGTGTTTCTGATAGAACATAACCACTACCACCATTCATAATGTAAGCATTGGTAATACTACCAGATGCATCAACAGTAATTCTTGCAAGACCACCAGTACCTGAAAGTGAACCAGAAAGAACTGCGTTGTAGAGGTTTTCTACTCCACCACTACCATTACCATATCCAGAACCACCGGCACCAACACTTACTCTAGTAACTTGTTGTAGTCCATGGTCACGGTCAGTAAAGATAACAATGTTTGAACCATCTGCTGCAGATTGGATATCAGTGATACCAACACCCAAATTGTTTTCATTATTAATCTTGTCAAGTGTTTCTTTGGTAGTACTATTTTTTGGTTCACTGATAACGGTCTTACCAATCTTATCAGGAAGTGCATAAGTTATAGAGGGACTTGGATTTGATATTGGATTATCTCTATCAACTTGTGGGTAAAGATTGATAATAGGTTGTCTGAAACTATGATCCTGAGAATCATTAAATGGTGATACTTGAGGTGTGTTTGAGGTATTAAGAATATTCAGATAATAGACACCATCCTGTTGACCGGGAACATACTCCTTAACCTGTTGAACATCATAAACAAAATAATCATTATTAAAGTTCTTACGTTTGAAAGTAGGAAGACTTGTAGTTCTGTTAGAAACATTATTGGTGAAGGTTCCAGGATCAGTAGAAACACCTTCTACAGAGAATGATCTAGCACTTTGAATACCAATAACTTTAAATTTACCATTATAACCAGATTGTGCTGTACCAACAGTAAAGTTTGTACTGGTTACATTATTGACTTCAACAGTGGAACCAATAGAGAGACGATGATTTCTTTCTGTCTCATAGAATGCAATTCCACCACTATACTTTGCATTAGTGATGTAAGATGGATTTCGGAGTTGTCCACTGTTACTCATAGTAACAGATCCTGGATTGTACTGAAGTCCTACTTCAGTATTTGTTTGTCCATTGACACGATTGGATTCTTGAACAATGAAACTATCTTTAGGAACTCTAGCGGTTCCAATACCTGAAGAAGCAGGAAGTATGTATCTATACTGATAAATCCTATCGTCAGATGATCTGGTATCAGGTGTTCTTGTAATGTATGTTCTAGAAGTTGAATCACCAAGAGTGGTAGTTCCAAGACTTACTAGTTTAGAATATAGTGTGTTATCAGATGTCGCAGTTCCAACAGTTACATACCATTGGTTTACATCAGAGTCAAACTGAATTGGATGTCCAATATCACCAGAAATCTTATCACTAACTCTACTCTGAACACTCAAATTACCACCAAGATTGTTGAGAACTAACTCTGTTCCAAAATCAGCATCTTTTGATGTTTGTGCAATCTTAATTTGATCATCATTCAGACCAGTTGTAATTGCATAGTAAACATAACTATTTTCAAGACCATCAGGAAGTCTTGAATTGTCACTCACAACTCTAATAGATTCACCATTCTGAAAACTATGATCTTCGGTGAAGGTAAGTATATTACTTGCAATACTATTACCTGTTCCTACAGATTTACCAACTCTTGAGACCTTCACACTGGTTGCATTACTCGAACCAATATGAGTCTCTGGCATTACAATTCTTGCATTGTATGCCTCAGTAGTTACACCATCAGGAATGAGAACATAAAGTCTATCATCACTCTTGGCACCAACTCTATATCCCTGGATTTTGGATTCAGGTCTGGTGTCTGGATTATTTTGATTATATAAGTAAAGTCTACTTGTAGACCCTACTCCAACAGTTCTAGAAACATCAATGGAAGTATATTCAAGATTAACATCTGTAGTGTCAATTTTTCTTGGGGGAACAATATTACTGATGTAACCAATATCATCCACATCAAATGCATCTTCTCTATATCCTTTGGACGTTAAAGAAGTTTGTCCAAAGTTACTATTAGAGTTGGTGACAGAGAAGTCGCCACCAGATTCTGTTACAAAATGATTTGAGAAACCAATTGCAAAGATAGACACCAACTGAATGATAGAGTTGTTGGATGCCTTGATATGGAAGTTAGAATAACTTGGTTTATATTGTGCCTCAGTATCAGAATGAATATTCGTTACTGTTGTTGAATCATCATAAGAACCAGTAACTGAATTATATTTTACAAATGCATTGTCATCAACCTGAAGACTGACACCCGTGAATTGCGCAACAACCATTGACTTAAAGCCAGATGCCTTAGAGCCATCGGCATGCATACCACACATACCATAAACAGATCTCATTGACACATTAAAGATATATGGTGAAGCACCAGAAACTGTGTCCGTCGAAAGTTCTATAGAAACACCAGTTACTGATGGAAGAGCATTTGATGGAAGTGTTGAAGATTCGTATGTAAAGGATGTGGTTTTTCCTTCACTATCTTGAGAGAGAATTTCGGTTGCAACGAATGTACCATTATATGCATTGTCAGTTACACCGTTGACCTGGAAATATGTGTCAACATTTAATCCACTAATACCATCACTCAGATTGACAGTAATTGTTGTGGTTGCAACTGAACCATTACCCGATCTTATACTACTAATACCTGTAGTACCACCAGTTGGTCCGACGATACGAAATTCATCAACCTTTGGCTCAATATCTACACCAGATGAAGGGTAGTCAGGACTAATTGCACGGCCAGAAGAAGGCCCATATGCAATACCAATCTTTTCATAATACATGTCAAGATCAGTTCTATTGGTGGTATAGTTACTGATAAATTGATCGTTAATACTTACGTTATTAGCACCATCTGCATATTCAAATGTGGTTAATTTATGGTGTGAGAAATTAGGAACAGCCGTGTTATCAGTATAGTCTCTAAAAACACTACCATTTGGATCACCATCAAATGCAGTGAAACTTTGTAGGTAACAACCTCCTGTCACTCTAAAAAGAGCAGATCTTTCAATATTATCATTCTCTGGGTTTGGAACATACAGAGGACGAATCTTACATTTACGAAGATCCTGTCCAACAATAGAAGTACCTCTGGGGATGATAACACCGCCATGAATACTATTCAGTTTAAAGAGTTGGTTAGTAGGAGACTTTACATCGAAGTTAGTATATACATCAAACTGCGAAAAATCGGTACTAGTCGAACCATTTCTTAACTTGTAAGTACCGGAACCATCTGGAATCCACCCAGGTCTATTATCAACAAAGTGCTCACCAGGAGCCAACATGATAGTTGTCTTTTCAAATCTATCATTATCTAAACCTCTCTGGTAAGAGAATCTAGAGGATTCTACTAAAGCTCTCTGAATACTTTTAAAGGGTCTTGCAAGTGAATTACCCTGATTGGTGATACTATCAGTAGCATCTAGACTGTTAGGATCAACATAAAGAATATTTCCACGGACGTTTTTCAGAAAATTGTCTAAACGTGATAAGGGCATTTTACCTACAGGCCGTCTTCATTATGAGTTATTTATCCATAAAAAAACCACCCAAAAAGGGTGGATACATTACCACAGAGTGGCGCCTTCCTTACTTTTCTCTTTAAGTAAATACTCTACTGTTGTTGCAACATCATTCATTGCTATTCTTAAATCTGTTCTTTGTCCCGACTCTTGCCAAAGAGTCTCATCATCATTACCACAGAGAGTCCATCTCCACTGTTCCATTTTATTACAATACCAGAGATTTATTTGCATGTTACTCTATAGGTAAAAGTTCAGGATTTTCTAATTCTAGGTCATACAACATAGGATGACATTCTTCCGCCAACAAATATGATGATGCCTTATACAAACCATCCAAGGTATATGTTGGAGAATTATTTGCAGCATCAATGACATCATAGTTGTAATAGTATTCTTCTTCGGCATCATCAAAGGTAAATGGTATACCTTGAATAAAATACATCAGAACTAAGTTAGATGTATCATTGAGCCAAACAAACTTGGTTTCAATTTTATATTTCATAAGAAACCTCTGTTTGAAATATTTATTAGTAGTTAGATTGATCTTTCTAATCTATTTGTTGCTTGGTCAGGAAAGTCTCTTGGACGACTATCAGTAGCATTATCAGTTCTAGCAGAACCTTCGTTTGCCTTCATAGTATGTTGAAAGTTAATTCTTTTGTATCTCAACCCTAATGGATCAGGTATCCAATATGTTACTTGCCATTCTTGTTCGGGACATAGTTCAAGATGTTTCTCTACAGAATGATTGAAGATCCCCATCTGAACGTGTCCATCATGAGTAACACATCTATCCTCACCAATATCAACCACAAATAATTGACTCATTCTCCCTTCCAAGTTGGTGGATGAAAAACACAATACTCATTGAAGGTGATCTTCATTTCTTTTTCTGTTAAGTTGCAATTCTTTGCTGCCTTGGGAAGATTCCATTTGGCAACAAACAACATTTCCATAGACTGACGCGTTTCTGGTCTCATACTCGTAACACTCCAGAATTTGTTGATATAAGTTAAAAGAATACCTATTCATGTAGGTTGAACATAGTTAATGATTTTCTCTGGTAACACTGACCTAATTGCCTCTAATACATTCATAAATTCTTCTACTGTGTCACAATTAGAAGACAGTGTATTACCCTCATTAGAAATAAGAGTAAATTTACGCATCATTATGTCAATGACACAACTGGTAATGTATTCATCGTTTTCGTTTTCAACAAGAAAGTCTTTTTTATTGTATTCCATGAGATTGGTCAGGGACTCTCTCAGTATAGGAGGTTCAGGATCACCTGTCAATGACCCTGTGACACTTATGAGAGTGTCAGACTTGTGGAACCAATACCAGACACTGTAAAGGTCAATACACCACCTGTATGAGTGATTGTGACGGGTGTTGTTGATGCTGTACTAATAAATCCATTGGCAGTTACGATACCAACGTTAAGATCTGGTCCACCTGTAAGTCCTTGTGCTCGTGTTGCAATACCAGCAACGTTTGCGTAGTTTGCAGTTCCAACAGACGCAGTACCAATACCAAGAGTGGTACCATTACCAAAAGTTGTATAGATTTCGTTAAAATTGTCGTTAGTCTTATCGAATGATGTTCTCAGTGGATCACCTGTTCCATCATTAGGAACAGAACCCAAATTAACTAATTGTTTTGCCATGATGTGTTATCTCCGTAGGGTTATTTATTATTTACTGTCTGCAGTAAATACAGTACTGTCTGCCGTTAATTGACCTCTATCTGCATCTGATGTATTTTCATTGGTTGGTAATTGTGGATCAATTTCTACAGTTGCAGGAATAGTCTCTTGAATGTCTCTTGGATTATTATTTACACCTTCACTCTCTTGTTTATTTCGTGTCTTTGTTCTTTCTGCTGACCAAAGTTCTAGTTGACTATTCGTCTTTCTTGCCTTTGTTGTGTTAACAGAAACTAGATAAGAAGAAACACCAACTCTGATATTATCGATTTCAGTTAATAATGTCTGTTGTTTTGATTGGAAATCAGAACAATTTTGATTAACAGGAACTTGTAGTGTTCCGCTTCCAGGCGCCGGTCCAAATCCAGGAATAGAAGTAGTCAATCCTAATGAACCATCTTCAACATCCCAACTTACGATTTGAATACTACCAGTAGATCCTACACCAACAGACCAAGTACAACCTGTCTGAACTCCAACATAGAAATTAGTTGCAGATTCATACAAAGGATCAATATTAAATTGACCTCCAATAGTACATGAACCAGTTACTTTATATTCTGATACTCCTACTCCTGTGGGATCAATGGGATAATATCTTCCTAATGTATCTCCTCCCTCTAAACCACCAGGAAATCCAGTAACATCCCAGTCACCATCATCACTACTAATGTAAATGTTTAGTCCTACAGGATCAGCATAGATTGAGTTTTTGACCCAAATATCTTCTTCGCCCTCGCCCGCATTTCCATTGGTCAAAATAGGATATTTCAACCCTTCCAGTGCATTATCATTAGGAGCAATTCTTTGCTCTAGATAAGGATATCTTATTATCCTAATCGCATCAGCTCTTACAACCGAATAACCAACTTTCGGAGTTGCTGTACCAATACCAGGTGTACCTGCATCTTCTTCTGCACCAATTGATGCATTTCCTGAAGAAATGTCATTATTACCACTATCAACAGATTCGTATGTTCCACAAGCTGGTGGAAATACTCCTGGTTCAAATAATCCTAGGGCAGAATTACCTAAACCAACTAACTCTTTCTTCTTACTGTTGATTATCTCTATCTGTCCTGCAACTTCTTCAAGAACTTTTAAGTCAAGTTCTCTCGATACCTTCTGAAATTCATTTACTGCGGTTGATGCAATTCCTATGGGATAATCAAATACATCATTTTCTTCGTCTCTAGCAGATTTTTCAGATGAAAGACCGGTAGTAACAAATTGTCCTGTTGTTGATAATGTAGACATATTATAAAACTACTATTTTGTTATTTAGATCTGTTTCCATTGATTTGGATGAGTAGAACCTTGATGATGATTGTAATGTTCTTCTTTAAGAGTGACTCTTACGTCACCTGCGATTACAATTCTTTCATTATCTCTCACATCACCTTTTTGTGTGAAGTGAGTGATATTACTAGGAAAAATAACTGTTGTTCCCTCATGTGGAGTAATTGTATAAAAGTTACAATTATATCTATTAAATGACATCAGAGTATTGTTAGTATTAGATACTTCAAATAATCCACCAACACTTTCATTTCTATTCTTTTCTTGTTGAAGACAGAACTTATCAGATGTAGAGTCAGTCTTCAGATAATAAACAAAACTCAGATTAGATTCATTATGAAAATGGGGCGGGATGGATGGAGTATCATCGTCTTTATGATACCCAACCCAAGACTTAGTTACATGGTAATTGAGTTTTGAGTGGTCAACATTCAGATTATAAAAGTAATTGTCAATAGACTTTTTTAGATCATCAAAGAAAAGATTATATTGTGGATCTAGATGTAGAAAGATTTTACCAGAGTATTCTGGACTCTCATTTTTATATCCATTGAACCAATATTCTTTTAGAGAGTTTATATTTTCTTTTTTAAACTCTTCATGACATTCAATACTATCTTGATAAATTACCAGAGGGAATATCTCATGTACCTTATTCATCAATCACTATTAATAATATACTGGTTATTATCCCCTGGATAGTCTGCTTCTGTCAATCCTTTATACTCAGGAATGTTAGGTTCAGTATCTTTTCTTTCACCATAGACAACATAACTACAATTGATAGGCCCACCGGCACTATTCTTCACAATTACCTTAGTTCCCCACTGTACATCCTCTACATAAAGTTCCTGGAAAGAACCAATGGGACTGAGAACAACATCAATACTATCAGGATCAACCAAACCTTTCCAGTATTCAGGAAGATTGATTACATTACTACCCTTCAATTTACCTCTAACATATACATCTGCTTTTGGGGTTTCAACACAGACATATCTTAGTCTATGTTCTTTCTTTGTTGGGTGTGGAATATCAAAAGACTTCTTAGATGATGCGATAGATCTTGTAGTGGTCATGTATGATGCCATGTCACCCACACCTGCCAATGATGCAGTTGCAGTCATATTAACTGCACCATTCATAGTTGATGATGATCCATGAATTACCGCCCCCTCATTCTTCATCACACCATTACAAACAACGATACCATTACAAGTAATTGCTTTGTTAGCAACAATAGTTCCATTTGCAATAATATTTCCATTGACAATGGTGTTAAGAACCTGTAGAAACAAACTGGGAAGTTTCTGTCCTGCTTGTTTTTCAAGAACAACAATTTGTGGTGCTGAAGCATAAAGATGGAAATAACTGAAGTCGCTAAAATCTCTAAAAAAGACAAGACCAACATCTGTCAACGGAAATGATGTGTCTGTTGGAATGTCAGTATGCCAAATACCCTCTTTTTCTGAAAGTTCATAATTATATGCGGCTTCATCTTTCTGGAGAGGTCCAGTAAATGTTGCATAATTTCTTAACTGAAATGGTCCTGGCATCAACCTACCTCCGTCACTAATTTAGGAATATCTTTTCTTTCTGCAAATACATGGTAATAACAGTTGATAGGAAGACCTGGTTTTGTTCCTACGACAATTTGATTATCTTGTATTCTCTTCACGATTAACTCTTGATGAGTTCCAACTGGAGTCAAGGAAACTGTGATAGTCCTTTCATCCACAAGGTTTCTCCAAACTTCTGGAAGAATAATAGTATCTTTGTTCTTTAGTTGTCCTCTTACATATACAGAATGTTCTGGACCTTCTAAACAAGCATAAACAAGTTGTTTGTTAGGGTCGTCTGGATGAGGGATCATAAAGTTCTTTGATCTTGCAAGAAGAACTTCAGTGTAGATAATCTTTGACTTGATTGTCTTTACAGTCAGAAGAGTGTCAACTTTCAAAAAACTTTTGATTCTTGCAAATGACTTCACCATCAACGCATAAAACGGGATGGGTTTCATCTCAATATTCTTGTTCTGACCAATCATTACATTGGCAATACCATTAGTTGGTCCTACTGGAGCTCCATCAGTAGCAGCTGTGGTAAGGTCAAACTGACCATTGGGGTCACCAGTAATGGTTGGTCCTTCCATATACCCAGAACCACGAACCTCAAGAGATCCACGACCTAAAATTTCGGGATTTCCTAAACCAAGGAAAAATCTCTTTCCTACAAAAATATCAGGTACTTTCATTATACTATTGCTTTGTTTTTTTGTTCATTAGTTGATGGTGTTCCTTTAGATCCATTGACTTCTGTGGGACCATCAGCACAGTCAATCATTCCACCGTATATATTTAACACGGTGTTACCAATACATTCCACAGACTTTTCAGAGAATATTTTTGTAGAAATTTTTGAGTTAAAATCAATGGTTTGTGCCTTACCAATGATCTTCTCATTGGCATACATCAAAATACTACCACCCTTGTTATCTGGACCAGTAGTTTGAATCAGAACGTTTCTTCCTCTAATCTCAACATTACCGTTAAGTGCGTTGAGAACCAGGTTTCCACTTACCGCATCAATAAAGACAGCAGGTTCATCCTTTGTAGTACAATTATCACCAGCCTTTACCTGAAATGCACCGGGTGATCTACAGATTGTACCATGTTTCCTATGATTTTCACCCTTTTGCTCTAAAGTGATATAATGTTTTTCATTCTTACCACTTCTTAAGAGTGCAGCAGACTGATTATTATCTGGCCAAATGTGACCAAATTTTATCTCGCCATGCATGTTACCATATCTTATGACATGGTAATCTTTAGTTTGGGACATTAAACTTACCTACACAATCTATAACAGAAATAACCTTATCTTGGAAGTCTGGTTCTCTCTCCAAATCATTCTCTCCTATTCTATCTATACAGAACTTCGGAATCAGTTCTGCATTGAAACCTGACTGAGATTTCATAGTAATCTTTGGCATCTCAGTAAATCCTTCACCACCTTCAGTAACTTTGATGGATACAATTTTACCAAAGTCTCCAAGTTTGGGTACAGCCTTGGCACCAAAATTGGGTTCAATAACAATTTCATCACCTTCACTATAATTAATACCTGGATTGTCAATAATTACCTCACAAAGATAGAGGATAACTGGATAAGAACCAGTATCCAGTGATGGGTAATTTGCAAGAGGTTTTACTATAGTAAGTGGTGGAGTGGTAAGAACTGATTCTTGTGTAATGATCGTTGGTATTCCACCAGGAATAATTTGACCAGCATCCGTTTCAATCTCTGTTCCTGATGGAATAGTAACCTCATCACCAGGACTTACATCAACAGGGTTCTCTGGAGGAATAGGAACTCTAATAGTTCCATCTCCATTAGTGATATTAGTATCTTCTGGATTTGCCCATACTCTACCATCACCACCAGTAGAACCATTTGGTGTAGGAAGATAATCTTTACCAGGCTGAACGACTATAATATCAACTATACCAACAGTAGGATTACCGTTAGGATCCCTAACGTCAACATCAGGTGTTGTTCCATCTCCTGAAGTAATTGGTGTTCCATCAGGAAGTGTTCCACCAAATACAGGAGTTACAATAGAACCTTGACCTATACCACAATCATCGACAACCTTTGTATAAGTATTTCCTGCAACATAACCGTAACCCGCATTAACAACATCACCACCAAGAATCTCACCACCACCACTTACGATAAGATTGATAGCAGCACCTGTACCTGAACCAAAAATATCAAGAGTAGGTGGTCCACAAGTTCTTGGTCCAGTGTAACAAGAACCCGCATCAAATAGATTATCAAAATCTAAGTTAAAATTAAAATTATCAATATCTATTGCACTGGTAATTGATCCTGCCGTACTTGTAATATTTTCAATCAATGAATCAAAATTGTCAATTATTCCAGAATTACTACCATCCCATATACTCCAGTTTTCTACAGTAGAACACTCCGGTTTTTCTTCACAACTCAAGAACGAAATAACATCCAAAATAATTTGAAGACCTCCTCCAGCAATACCAAGAACACTATCAACAATACCACCAACACCATTGATAATAGATTGAATTGTACCGAAGGCTTGACTTACTGCACCATCAATCAAACCAGCAAGTTGACCAAGTAACCCACCTAAAAAGTTATTAACAAGACACTCTACACTATTAACAACTCTATCAACTGCTCCCTTGAGGAATCCAAGAACCATATCAAACAATTTACCAATAATTTTTTTGAACAGACATGCGATAATATCACTGGCAGTTTCCATCCCCTCTTTCATCGCAGGTTGTTCATTGGGCATCAAGAGATTATAAGTCTTTTTCGCAGCATTATTAATTTTTGCAATAACAAATTTTTCAATTTCAGTGAACAACCATTTAACTACACCAGCAATTATTTTTGCACCTTCTACAAGTTTATCATCAATCCATTCTTGAGTTTTTGCAATATCTTTGTTTAAATTAAACCTAAAATCATATGCGCTTTTCTTTGCCTTTTCAATTTGTTGAATAGTATTCTCTATTTGAAGTTGCATTGAAGTCAAAGGAGACTTACAATCTGGTGGTGGAGGAAGTTGTGTTTTTTCTTTAGCATCTCTCCAGATTTCACCAGAACTAAGATCAAATGCAGTGGAGTCTCCTGTTACAGATTCAGTCCAGAACTCAGCAACATTAAATGGTACATTATATTCATAAGAATCAGCAAATGTATTACCACCAGACTTTTCTCTAGTTGAGAAAGTTGGAATATTTAACTCAGGAAATCCAGTTGTGGGGAAGAATGATGGTGAATTGGCACTAATTTGGTTGAAATCATTATACCCAAAGGTTCCCATGATAACAGGTTGTTGTCCATCTTTACCATCAAAGTAAAAACCAAATACGAATGATCCTTGTGTTAGATTTGCAGAAGCAGAACATCCACCTCCCCCTCCACCAGCAGTCACAGGATACATCACAACTGCCCAAGGTAAATCCTCATCAGCAATATCAGGATCTTCTGATGCAGATTGACTCTCCCATCCATCTAGATGAGAACCCATAATACGGACTTTATATCTTTCACCAAATCCTTTTGATTCCGTATTATCATTTGACGGAAAACCAGAAATGTTGTCTCTCCAAACCTCCTCTTTAGGAATCTGACCGACCCACCAATAGAATCCGTCTCTTCCTATAAATTCTTTATTTTGTAGAACTTGATCTAACATTTATTCAATGTCTCCGAAACTATCTCTAATGATATCAATGCTTGATAGTGTTTGTTCTGAATTTATTTTGTGGCAGACATTTGCAACAATAAATTTCCCAGAGAGAGTTTGACTACCACCAGAAACTTCAGTGTTCAAATTTACAAATGTACAGTTTACAACGTCCCCAGCCCTAATACTAAAATCTCCGGGTATGATTATATTTATTTTGGTTCTGAATAGTTCATTATATCTCATAATAGATTGAACCATTACCTCTGGAGACCTGGTGGTAGGCGATGGATCCTTTCTATCATCTATTAAGTCACTATTTGTGGGTAAAGTTCCAATATCAAGATAACTAAACATCAATCTTGAAGGTTTTTCTATAATTTCTTTTTGTGGATTATTTGTTTTCTCATTCAATAATTTTACTTTACCTTTTTTATTTTCCTCAAAACTAAAGTCCACTACTCTATAATTGAGTGAATATAAGTCAAAGAAAATCGTCTTACTATTATACACACCTAATGATAAATCTTTTCCAATATCTGCCTGTTGTTGAGTAGTATAATCTAAAATGTTAATTTTCTTTCCACCAATACCACCCTTTGGTTCCTTACCTGTATTATTGTAAATAAAATCACGACCTGGTTTTACCAATTGTTTAGAAAGAGTATCAACCGACTTGAAGTAATACTTATCTCTGGTTTGGAAGAAGAAAAAACCTGCAGTAGCACCCAGAAGAGTTCCTTTCTTTGGATCATCTGATGTAGTTTGTGAAGTTGCAGACTTAGATGCTAACCAGGTACATGTGTAGAGTGGTTTCTTTGTATTACCAATAAAGTTATAATTACGACTACTATTTTCAACCTCAAATGTGTTTACTCCTAAAATATTTTGAAGAATATCCTTAACATGGTTTCCTGGATTACCATTATATCTCTTAGTAACTCTTGTTTCTTCATTAGTCCAGTACTCTTTAGTAACTAAATCCAAAACAAACATCTTCTTTGTACCCTGAGCAGCAACATTTCTGATACTCTTAATGTACATTACATCCGAATCACAGACTGCAGAGGTAAGTGTTCCTTCACTTTCAGAAGTTACATCGTTATTATCAATAACTTCAAACTCAATTTCTTCACCACCAACCAATTCAAGATCATCAATAATACCACTGGTATTCAGTCTAGTATTACCTTCTTTTTCAAATCCAGTATCTATAAAGGCAACCGTAGCCGTCACAGTATTGGCTAGAATACTTTCATAATAATAAAATTCTGCAATAGAACCACTAAGATCAGTGGACTTACCATTAGATCCTTTGATCTTAAAGAATTTTATATCTCCAGGTCTAATGGATTGTTTATATGGAGTATTTGCCATTATGCGTTAGAAAAAGATTGTCCTAAGATTATGCTATCTATATCATAACCACCAGAACCACGGGAACCACCGGAAGAAGTACCACCGCCACCACCAGAAGATGGCACAGGAACTGGTAAAGGTACTTGAATCATTGCAACCTGTGTTCCTGTTTCTTCGTAAGATGCAGTAGAACTAACTTCCTGTGCTTTATTGGGTGGTTTTTTTGGTGCCATGTTGATAGGATGTGATTTGAGCCATTCTCCAGGATCTACTTCAGAACCTTGAGGACCAATTTCCCAATGTAAATGAGGTCCTTCAGATATACCAGTTCCACCATCAGTATTACCAACTTTTCCCAACACAGTTCCTGCTTTAAACTTAGTTCCAGATCTAAGTTCGGATGGTTCCATCATATGTGCAAACATATGAGTCTGACCATATACATCATCTTTCCATTCCACAAGATTTCCATATCCACTTACATTTGGCATGTTTCTTACAACAACTCCTGGTAAGTATGCATGAAGTGGAGTTCCCTCAGCCGCAGGTAGATCATATCCTTTATGATCTCTACCAAATCTTTTTCCAAATCCAGATATAATTGATATACCTTGTTTATCAATATCACTCTGAAGGAATGGAGTTATTCCTACAGACAATGCCGCTTTTTTTCCTCGACCCTTGTACATTGCACTACCACTATCACCAGATGCACTACCCAATCTAGTATCACCCATCATAGGTGTTTGTGGTTGAGCTTGTGGTGGAGGAGTGCCCATAACAGGGCCCTGATGTTGAGGAGTTCTAAGTGAATATGCATCAATTTCAGGAGTAAAATCTTTTTCTACCACTTTATCTGGAATATTTGGAAGAATATCAGTTAGGTCACCAGGATCCTGGTATTGACTAGGATCAGTATATACATTTCCTCCACCAAAAATAAATGATTTCTTTTTATCTTTATCTCTGGCGTCTGATTTCTTATTTAATTCTTCAAGATCTTTAACAACATCATCTGGCCAATTTGATCTATCCCTTCCATATATTGTTGCAACAATAATTACTCGTTCTCTAGAAGTTAAATCTTCTTTTCTCCAAGGAGCATTTTCTCCAGATATTCCATCATTTTTATCTGTGCCTCTGTTCACTATATCATCATATATTGCTTTACCAAGAATTCCAATAATTACTGCTTTCCATACAAGTGGATTCAACAACATTGATGCAAGACTTTTAATTATAAACCCAGCCATAACTTTAATGACAGGTACCAGTATACTTAATAAACTAATTACTACACTAATAACAGGTAGGAATGAACTAATAAAAAGTGCACCCATAATTCCCAAAAAACCTATAGTAATTTTGTCAAGGTGTTCCATCAAGAATCCAAAAATAGATTCTTTTTTCTCTGGATCAAGGAATTTCAATAACTCCATGATACCCAACGACAAGATAAGTCTACCACCTATCTTGAAAATATCCATAAAAAGGGAAGGCATCGTAAGTTTCATTGGTTTTGAAACTTTTGCTACAGTTTTCTTGGATTCTGTTTTTTCTTCATTTCTTTGACGTTTTGATTTCTGCTTTATATTCTCCTTAGTTCTATTATTTTTCCTCTCGTCACTTAAATCTTTCTTGGTTATTCTCTGTAAGTTAGCGGTGGAACCAACTAAAGACGTGAGAAGTGCATCAAATTTACTGATACTAAACTTTTCATCAACTTTTGAGGGGGGAAGAAACTTAGTCGTCTCAACTTTTTTTCTATAGGGTGCAAGTTTTCTGGGTTCAACCTTAGAAAATTGTGCTCTACTTTTTGTCGAAGAAGTAGTTGAGCTGGGAAGAAGTTTTTGTGCTGATACCTTATCATCTTTTTTTGCACTCTTACCCTTCTTTACCAATGCACTTGTAATCCCCTTTGCCAGTATTGGAAGTGCCATATATTATGTCCCCACCACACGTAAAGTTTCTTTTGTAGAAAGAACACTTAGATCTGCAACATTGGTTGCAGAGATTAAATACGCTTGATTTTGTATACCACCTGCAGCAGCAAGAGCAACACCTGGAGCCTCACCACCAGTCAAACCTCCAATTGTAGTCAAAGAAGCTTTTTGAACTGGTGGGTTTATCACATAAGGATTAGGACGGGTCAATTTTCCAGCATCTAAATCTTTAAGGAATTGATCTGGATCTTTTTCCAACCTTCTATTTACATCTTCTAGGGGTACAGTTATTGGTAATGCTGAAGTTGGTGGGGGTGCCGGTTCAGTAGTTTGGGCCGGCATTTTTTCTCGTTGTTTTTTATATACTTCCTTTATTTGTTCTTTTGATTTACCCCCCTGACCATAATAACTGGTTCCTTGAATATCTCTTCCTTTATAATCAGGACCAAAAAGATTAGGGAAAGATGCAAACACTGGTGCCAATTTGTCAATAGTCTGGTCCGACATTTCAGGAGCATTAATTTCTGCCTCTGTCACACCGGCTTGTTTCATTATGTAACCATATAAGAATAGTTTATCCTGATTTTCTGGAGTAAATTTATCTACTGCGGGATCAAGACCAGCAGCTGAAGCATAAAGTTCTGGTTCTACCATCTGATATTTACCAACAGCATAACTGGCATCAGGTTGACCTGCATCATTTATAAATTGTGCTGATGGATCTTTCTCCCTCATACGTTTCTTCTGTTCCTCTACAACCTGATTGATCGTCAGTTTACTTAGATCCAAATCAGTGCGACCGCCAAACCAGGTGTTATAACCAGCACTGCCAGATGTTCCTTCTGCATAACTAACAGTCTCAGCAAAGGCTTTTTGTTGTGGGGTTAAACCATTTCCTGATTGAGAAGGTTGTTGTCCCATCAAAGTCTCTTGAGGTTGTACCCTAGTCCCATCTCCAGGTTGTGTTGTACCTGGTGCAGGAAGTTCTAGTGCAGGTGGTGCCTTATCAAATTTCATAAAATCATCATCTACCTCTGGAAGTCTTCCTAAGAATACTTTATCTCTGATAATGGATTCTTCAATTATTGGTACTTGTAAACTATTAGTATCAATTGGGCTGATTCCTAATAAGGATAGTTTTTCAAGAAGTGGATTGATAATATCTACAAAATCAGTAATTTTTGAATTCAAACCTTTGATCATATCATTCATAGGTTTGACCATTTTATCAATAACAAAATTTTCTATCTTCATTTCCAATTTGGCAATCTGTAGATTTATCCATTTGGTAATACCATTAATATATTTCGCAGGATCCTTAAGGAATTTCAACAATTCCATAATAAACATAGCAAATCCAAGTCTCTTGAAGAAATCAAATAAACCACCCATCATATCAGTTAATGGTTTAACAGTTTTCTTCACACCTGCGACTACACCACCCAGAACAGCCGCTCTCTCCATTCTCTCTTCCTTTCTTTGAGCAGCTGTATTTTCTGCAGTAAGTCTATCCTGGTTTTTCTGTTTATTTTCAGCAGCATCTTTATCCTGAAGATTCCTAGTAGTTTGTTGAACATTCTTATCAACACTATTCAACTTACTTGCAATCAATGCAAGAGTTTTATCCATCCCCTGTCTCTCGGGTTGAATAGGTTGTTCAGTTTCTTGTGGTGTTACTGATGGTAATAGTGGTGTTACTTTTTTAACAGAAGAACTTGGTTTTGTTTTTGCTACAAAAGATTGTGCCTTTATCTTCTGACTCTTTACTTTAAACTTACCGGTACTACCCTTTATTCTCTTATATTCATTAGTAAGAAGTTCTGCATCACCACTATCTCCCTTATTACCACCCATTCTATCGGCGGCCATCTTCTCTTTAAGAAGAGATTTGTAGTCACTGTAATCTAGACCTGTGGTGTCTTCAATACCAAGTAATTTTAATATTCTAGGGTCAATATCTTCATCTACAAGTGTTTCCTCTTTCACCTTGTCTGGTTTAGGTATGACTGCAAGAGCACCTTTCTCCTTCTTTGGTTTCTTAGCAGAGGGCATTGGCATTGGACCCTGCTTTGCATTACTATTTTCTTTGGGTTTACCAGTCCAGGAATCTAACCCTCCAGTATTATATTTTTCTTGTAATGGATCTGACATCTGACGGGCAAGATCCATCAAATCGCCCGTACCCTTTCCAAATTCTTTTTTCTCATCGGCCGACATCATATTATATACGGCAGATAAGTCCTTTATCTGATCTTCGTCAAGGTCTTTGAGAATATGATCTGGTAACTTATATGCAACTGATCTATCCTCATCATAAACCTTTTTTGGTTTTGCCTTTGGTGTTGCCTTTGGTTTTGGTTTCGCTTTTGGTTTTGGTGGAGTCTTTTTACTTTCATTTTCTTCGCCCATACCTATGGCCATTTCATGTAGTTCAGTATTATTTCTTCCCTGAACAATCTGACTATCGATATCACTCGTCTCTTTATCACTCAGAGAATTATAGTATTCTGACAGCAAATGTATCTGTTTATCATCCAATTTTGATGCAAGATCCTTCCCTAACTTATATTCATAAGCTTTTCTTAGTTTTTGAGGATCTCTAGCCATTTTGTTGTGCCTTTGCTTTTTCTTCTTCTTCCTCTAAGTGTTGCTGTAAGAGGGCTACGTAAATGTCTCTCTCCCACGGCATCATGTTTTCAATCTCCGTTAATGAATATTTATGATACTGCATCAGGGCAAAATTTAACCTGAAGTAGTTCTCAAGATCCATGTGGATCATACCTATGCGAAAAAACTAGATAAGCCCTCCAAGACGACAGTACTTTTTACTTCAGTCTTGGGGTTAGTAACCTCAACTTCATATGAAAGTTTAGGCATAGTCTCAAAGAACTTTTCAATTTGTTTAAATTGAACAGAATTCATTTGTTCCAAAAAGTCAATAACTTCCTTTTTTGAACAATCTGCAGTAGACCAAACTTCTTCTTCACTAAAGATTTTATCAATACAACCTGCAATCAATTCAAATGATTTATTAACATCAACCTCACCTTTAATATCAAAATTATTTTTAATAAACTCATCCAAAGAAGGATACTTCATTTCCATCATCAAACTATCATCAAGTTTAATTTTTTTGTCGTGACCTTCACCTTCCTTTACTTCAATTTCATCCAATTGAATAGTAATAGGAATTTCAGTCACACCATCATCTGGTGCAAGAATATTTACTTCAACTTCTTCACCAACAGACTTACCTCTAATATTTAAGAAAAGAAATTCAATGTCAAATGTAGGAAGTGTTTCTACTTTAACACCTCTGGTTTCAATACAACTCTTTAGAACTGCTCTGATTGCATTAGTGATTTGTTTTGTGTCATCACTTTCAAGAGCAAGAACCAGAAGTTTCTCTTCTTTGACAAGAAATGGTCTATATTTAATTTTCTTTTTAGTAGAGGGTAAAGTCAACTCATAAGTTGGAGTTGCAATTTTTGGTAAAGGCATAATGACTTAATAAAGAAATCAGTTATTAGTATTTAGTTGGCGGTTCCAGGTGTTGTACTTCCATCATCACCCAAAGTTCTGGTAAGATTTGAGGTACTATTAAATGCAGCAAGAACTTCTGAAGTTACTACACTAGCATTGTTCAATAATGAATTTGAACTCTGTCTCCACCTTAGTTTTTCTCTAGTATATCTCAAGAATGTGAAGTTCACAGTATATTCCATAATTTGACTGGCGGAATATGAAAGAGGTGTGGAGTTAATTGATATGGGATATGCACCAACTAAAGTATAGCTATTTGCAGTTCCATAGCCTTCTTTTTCAAACTTACTAATAAATACCTGCCCTCTATATGTGACCGGATAATTCATTCTATAAGATGCATATTCTGTCTTATATGCACTGGTGTCTGTTTGATTAGAAATCCAATCCATCCAACTTTCAAAGAAATCAATCACTTTATAGTTTCTATCAACATAAAATGTCATCGTCATGGTGGTATCAAAAGAACGACGATTTGCCATCTTTTCTGTTACACCAGCATAATTATTAGTTACTTCTGCCGTTTGAAGACTTGTACCTGGAAGACTTACAGAATTACATAGGAGTTCAATATTCGGTGAGTCTAAATTAAAATTAAAACCTCTTGTGTTCATGAGTGCTATCACCTCTGGTGTAGGACTCATCTTAATTTGATATACAGAAGTTTGAGCAAGATTCATTATCCTACTCTTTAGGTCTGACGTTCTTATGCCATTAGGTAATGCACCAGCCATCTATAAATACACTTGACTATTATATACTATGTATAAGGGATGAGTAAATTTCATCAAGGGAGATTTCATCCCCAAAACCCTAAAAAGTATATGGGTGATGTCAATAATATAATTTACAGAAGTAGTTGGGAATTAGAATTTTTTCGATGGTGTGATAGAAGAGAGAGTGTTACAAAGTGGGCATCAGAAGAGTTTAGTATTCCTTATGTTTCACCAAAGGATAATAGGGTTCATAGATATTATCCTGATGGTTTGGTAGAAGTAGAGACCAAAGATGGTAAGACGAAAAAATACATAGTAGAGGTGAAACCTGCAAAACAATGTGTGCCTCCTTCAAAACCTCAAAGGGAGACAAAATCTTTTATTATGGAGAGTATCACTTATGCTGTCAATGAAGCAAAGTGGAATGCGGCTCGTGAATTTGCGTTAGATAATGGTTGTGAATTTAAGATCATTACGGAAATAGAGTTGGGTATTAAAACTAATGGAACAAGAAGATTATCTGGCAAGCGACACACAAAGAGTAGAAAACCTCGTCGATAAGATCAGAACTTCTGGTGGTCCAGATGATATGTTTCTGGAAATAATGCAAATATTGACAACCAAAGATTTGGTTCCACAGGTTGGTAAATACTACACATTCATATATCAACCAAAAACACCAAGAATTAGATATGATGAGTTTCCTTTGATTGCATGTGTTGGTGTTTATAAGTGGGGATTTAAAGGTATTAACTACCATTGGGGAGATTTTAGAAACTATACTTGGGAAGAAGTTGCAAATAATGACCTACTTGTCGTATATCCAAATGAATTACAGGATATGAGGTCTATACCTTATCAAAAATTCAGGATAAATAACTAAACTGGATGGACCCTAGTTAATGGCCATAATTACACAATATAGAACCTGGAACGGTATTCAAACCAAACAAGAGGTAAATACCGAAACTGGAGCAATAGAAGTCTTTGCAATTAATTCTGGACTTTTTGGTATAGATGAAAAAATTGCAAGAAGTGATGGTAACGGTAATGATTGGGAAATAACTAATCCTACAATATTAAAAAATGAATATAACAAAGCAAATAAGACAAGACTTACTAAATTTGAAGTTGAGAGAGCATTCTTTTTAGAAGGTTATAAAGTTTTTAATGATGATAGGGCTGGTGTATTAAAGAATCCTGAAAATTTTGATAGTACTGTAGACTATGCAACCGCAAATAAAAGATTTTTTGACCAAAAGACGCCGGGTATTACTGATCCAAAAACCAAACAGACAATCAGTGCAACTACCGGTGAAGTAACTGAACTACAAGTAGAACCATTTGTCGAACTAGGTAATCAAACAGAAACCGGACCAGAAAATGTCGAATCCCCTTCAACGGCAGTCGGTCAGGTGATAACTGCAGATAAAAACGCAGCAGAACAGGATTCAAAAGATATACCTACACCAACACCGATACCTAAAATTGAAAGTGTAAATTTAAAGTATCCTCTTGCCAACTTAGATGTTGTCGAAGATATTACTGGTATTACCTATGATTACATTAAAATAAGTATCCAAGACTGGAGGAAGTCTATTGGATCTAGTGGTAAATATGATGAAAATAAGGTCTTCCAACAGTCTGTTGTAGATAGTGAGGGTACGTTTACTGGTAAGTCTGCAGTATCTAGATACAAAGAAACAAAAGGAAGTCTTGGAACGATTATTCTTCCAATGACCAACGCTTTAGGAACACAAAATGGTATAAATTGGGGAGAAAGTAATGCAAATTCAATTGAGTTGGCATTGGCAGCTAGTGTTGGTGATTTACTGAAGAGTGTTTCTGAAGCTGAATTTAAAGATAAATTGGGTGCAGCAAAGGGTGTTCTAGGAAGGGGTTTTGAAACTGCCAAAGGATTTCTTAAGGATGGACAAGATCAGAAAGATGGAATTCCAGCACTTCTTGCCGGATATGTCATTGGAAACACATCTTTTGTCACAAGACAAAGTGGTATTACAATCAACCCAAATATGGAACTTCTCTTTAGTGGTCCACAATTAAGATCATTTGCGTTCCAATTTAATTTTGCACCAAGATTCAAAGAAGAGGCAGAACAGGTTAGAAAAATTATTAGATTATTAAAAATGCACTCTGCCCCAGTTATTACAAAAACTGGAAGTATCTTCCTCAAAACACCAAAAATATTTCAGTTAGAGTACATATATAATGGGGATGGTAGTGATACCGCCGACGGCAAAACTCATCCATACTTAAATAAAATTAAACCTTGTGCTCTTAGAAGCGTTAGTGTGAATTATACACCAGACGGCAAATATATGACGTATGCTGGTGGTGGTTCTATGGTTCAAACTACACTTACTCTAAATTTCAGTGAACTTGAACCAATTTACAATATTGATTATGAGGATGACAACCACCCAACAGGTTACTAAAAATGGCAACACCATACTTTAGATATGTTCCTAACTTTGAGTATGTCAACAGACTCAGAGATAATAAGACTATATCTGCATATATTCAAACCAAAAACCTCTTCAAGAGAGGTGTTCTTCGTGAAGACATATTTACAGATTTATCATATTTTACAAAATACTCTATAGTTGGTGATGATAGACCAGATAATGTTGCATACAAATATTATGGTTCTCAATACTATGATTGGTTAGTTCTTCTTTGTAACAATGTAATTCACTTTCAAGACGAATGGCCACTATCTCAAAAGTCATTTGAAAACTACTTAGATACAAAATACGTCACACAACAAAATCTCTTCGCAATTCATCATTATGAGACTATTGAAGTAAAAGACCAATCTGGGTTTGTTGTAGTTCCAAAAGGTCTTGAAGTTGATAAAGACTTCAGTATTACCTATTATGATACCAAGTTAGGAACTGAATTGACAAAGACTGGTATTACTCAAGAATTTACAAATCATGATTATGAAGTAAAAAGAGACGATGAAAAGAGAAACATTTTTCTTCTAAAAGAGGAATATGTCAATATTATTGAAAATGACCTTAGGGGGTCAATGATTTACAAAAAAGGTAGTAGTCAATACGTTAATAAGAGACTGGTAAGGGGAGAGAACATTAGATTGTTCCAATAAAAAAAAGTAAAGGGCCCAATTTTTCCTGGGAAAAATTAAAGGCCCTTTTTTGGATTTAATTGCCGATTTTGGTATCACATATCAGCCAATTTTGAGAAATATGACATGGCATCATCCTCATCATCATTAGTTGAAGTCTGAGGTGCAGAGTTGGACTGGATGATTTGTTGTTCCAGTTTCTTCAAAGCATCTTCTTCACTGACACGACTTTGTTCAGTAGAAGAATAACTATCATACTCAGTCTCTTCTGCTTCAACGGCCTTTGCTTTCTTGTTACCAAGAACATAATCAAGACGCTTCTTCAGTTCATCATAAGACTTGAACTTATCGGGAGCAACCAGTTCTTGGAGAGAATACTCCTTATTCCAGATTGCTTCCAAGGCATCATCATCATCCAGAAGAGCAGATGTTGCAGCGAACTCAGACTTATCATAGTTCCAATAACCAGCAACTTTTGCCAGTTTCAGTTTGAAGTTGGCACCTTGCCAGAAGTCAAAGGGATTGATAGGAGTCTCATCCTCATACTCAGGTTGCATTGCATCCATGATCTTGTCAAAGATCTTCTTACCAAACTTGTAAAGGAATACTCCACCCTCGTTTTGAGGATTGGCAGGATCTTTTACGACATAGATGTTTGCATAGTAAGACAGTTTACGCTTTTGCTTACGAACAGTATCTTTATCACTCTCATTACCAGTGTTCCACAGTTCACGGTTTAGTTCACCGATAGGATCCTGTTGACCAATAGTGGTCAGAGAATTTTCAATGTACCATCCACCAGGGCCCTGGAAAGCATGGGAGAATGTTTTTACCCAAGGAAGATCTTCTCCATTGGGAGCAGGCAGGAAACGAATAACGGCATAACCATTACCGGACTTATCCATTACAGGTTTCCAGAGTCTTTCGTCTGGTCCTCCACCTGAACCCTTGTTATCCTTTTCGACTTGTTGGATAAGTTTTTGTGTTAGGTTCCCCAGAGAGGAGTTCTTTTTAAGATTGCTGAAGTTCATGTTCGTATTTTCCGTATTAGAAATGTGTGTATGTATAGTGTGTGTCTCTCGGTTGTCCGAGAAACCCACCCCTTTATTATAACAGAATAAAAGGGTAGTGTCTATGTGACGGTCAGTTTCCCAACTGTCCCTGGTATTTAGTCCAACCTTTATGTGTTGCTCTTCCTTTTATTCCAGCATGCATTTTTGTCATTGCCCCAGGATCAAGGTCTTTGTCCTTACAAAACTCTCTCATGTTGGTTATTTCGTACAGCACTCCTTCGGGTGATACGAGTTTATAATGTTTAATCCTTCGGGGGTTTCCTCTTCGACCCTTATTCATCATGTCTCGAATATTATCCTTCTGTGTTCCCCATTGGAGGTTGGTCCAGTGGTTGTTGGAAGGGTCGTCGTCTAAGTGAAGTACAATAGGTAAGTTAGAAGGGTTGGAGACCCATTCATGACATACCAATCTGTGAATATAGAAGAAACGAAACTTTTGATCGGTACACTTCAGACAGACGGACTTGTATCCATCTCTTTCATATTGTCTCATCTCTTTTCCATCCTCCCTGATTACTTTTCCGTCAGGGTGGACAGCATAAATTTTCTGATAATTCATAAGATAACTCTATAATAGGTTGCAAAGTCGGGGAGACTCACACTATTTATTATAGATTATTTTTCAAAAAAAGTCAAAAGGTTAAGAGAGAAGGTAAGACTTATAGAGTTATGTCTCCCCAGACTTACCTACTATGTCTCTTACCGTCTCTCGTACCCCTGGATAAGTTTAATGACATTCCAGGTCATAACCCTTTGGTCAGGGGTTGTCAAGGATGGCAGTTTTCATTTGACCAAGAACCTTGGTTATGTTTGAGAAGACGTAACTAATATCCACATCCTGTGAGAAACCTAACTCCTTAGCATTATTGATAATCTCTTCTCTCATTTTCTTTGCCTCTGGATCATCAGATAATTTCAAACGTGTGTAAAGAATCTGTTGTTTCTCTAAAAGATTACTTAGTTTTTCAACATGATCAAGTTTATCTTGCTTGGTCATTGTAGGAAATTCAAAGACCTTTTTATAAACTTCTTCTTGAAGTTTAGTAATATTCCCCATCTCCTTTTGAACTAATTCTGAATCAAAGAAACTACTCATTAGACTCCTATTACCTGTTTTAAAATACGTTTGTATGAGAATATATCAGTATGTATGAAGGGACTATATTTGTCAATCCTCATTGACAGAAATTCCCAAACAGGATCTTTCAGTTTCTTATCAAAGTTCTTTTTGAATCCTAGAATCCTATCCAGAATGATCAGTGTCTCTAGTGAAACTTTATTTGCGAGGTGTTCCTTTACAATAAGAGGATGTCTAGTTCCATCAATGAAGAACACATCATCAAACTTTTTCATATCAAATAAATCACTGACTTCATTCTTGAAGACATAAGACATTGATTGATTCTTTCTCTTCCAGTCAGAGTAATTCTCTTCTCCTTCCTTCATAATCTGACCAATCCAGAGAGCCTGAGGGTCATCACAGGAGACAAAGTTTGCAACGAAGTATTCTACAACCTCACTATCATCCTTCTGTCTAGACAATTTCTCAAAGAAAAATCTGTCACGACGTTTGTAAAAGGATTGTAAAGATGCTCTTGACTTACCACAATATTTGTGATAATCATAAGTCTTTTTAGTAAAATGATTTTTTAATCCCAGATAGGACTTATAAACGTCAAATGCTTTCAATTTTGGAATCATATAGGAAGTTTTGCATGGGAGGTTCTCTTTAGGAAGTTCAATTCAATCGCCTCACATTTAATCTTTTCCTTCAAAGGTTTGGAGATAAGTTTGGGGACAGACTCAACATCAATATTATTTTTTTCACAAAAATAAACAATGGAATCAATATAACTCATACTACTATCATCGGAGTGAATCTTTTCAATCTCCTCTGAAAATTTTCTTGGACAGTAAAACTTACTCTCTAGGAGTTTGTTGATGTCATTTTCTTCAGACATTAGTGTCATGCAATTGGAATTCAACAAACTCTCTAATATATTTTGTGAGTAGTTTGATATACTTGGCCTTATCATACTCTTCATAGACTTCACACTCTCCATTTTCACAGGTCATAATAATAACGAATTTTTTGACTGTAAGACCAGTCAGTTCATACAACATACAAGCATAGGCTGCACACTGTACAAAATATCCTTCAATCCATTCTCTTTTCTTTGGTTTTTTGGATGTCTTGAAGTCGATGATAGCCAATTCGTTATTATACTCGGCTATACAATCTACGGTTCCTGCAATACCCAGATACTCACTGTATAGAGGAGTTTCTAGTCCATGTATGTTATCTATGTTGTTTAAATCACCCTTGGCAATCTTGAATAACATATCAGAAAGAGGTTGAACTGTAGGAAGATCCTCATTCTTGAGATAATGTTCAATCAAAGTATGTGTATCAGTTCCACGACTGGTGGATTGTTTAGTTACTTTGTTTGCTTCCTCATTACCAACTCTCTTTCTCCAATTAACAAATATCTCACGGTTATAGTGACTGATGACAGAGGTGATTGAAACTAATTTCTTACCCGAGGGTGTATCATAATACCTCACCCCATCGATTGTCTTTCGGGACAACCGTGGGACTTCTATTTCAACATGATTAAACATTACATACCTAGTTCAAGTTTTGCAACAATGTATTCCTTGACAAGACCACTTCTACAAATGTCTTCTGCTTGGAACTCAATTGTATCAAAGGATGGCATATTATTCAAGATTCTCATGAAGTCAATGATACCATTCTTCTCAGCAGTCTTCACCAAGTCAGTCTGAGTTGCGTCTCCACAGAACATGACCTTAGAATCTTCACCAACACGGGTGATCATAGAGTCTAGTTCATGGAAGTTCAGATTTTGAAATTCATCTACTATAATGATTGCATTGTCCAGTGTTGTTCCACGAATGAAACTAGTAGACCAGAATGAAATAGTTCCCTGCGATTTGAGGTTGGTATACAACATATCAAATGCATTATCATCAGGCATCTCAAACATGTATTTCACCATGTTCTTGTATGGTATCTGATACAAGGAAGACTTATCCTCATGGTCACCGGGAAGGAAACCAATCTCTCTGGTGGCTACAAGAGACCTGACAATGTAGATTTTCTCATAAGGAGTTCTTGGATCTAAAACATCTAGAAGAGCATTGTAGAGGGTAATAAAGGTCTTACCAGTACCAGCACAACCATATGCAACCAAGTTTTGATTCTTCTTGTACAGATCAAAAAATATTTCTTGATTATCTGTAAGAGGTTCAATCTTCTTGATGTAATCAAGATTGATTGGTTTCTTCCTCTTCATTTGTTTGTTGCTCATACCAAAGGGAACTGGGTTTGTACTTCCAATACCTGACTTACTCTTTCTAGACATACTTGATTAGTCGTAATGTTTTAGGGTTGATCCTGGTTGTTGTTTCGCTTTAGAAATAACATCTTTCCATCCTGGATGTTTAGTATAAAGTTTACTGAGTGGGTCACCCATTTCTACTCCAAGTTTAGGAGAATTGTCTGGTGTATAATACCTCTCCCAATCAGGATTGTCAATCTTCCACTGATCCCAATCATGAACACTCATCTTCACGTCTTTGGTTTCACCAGTCTCATTATGTTTTACCGGATATGTGGCCAATTTATTCTCCTCAATAACAATAAGTAAATATTTATTACCAATCCAGAGCTTCTGAAATGGTAGGGAACTGTTCTTTAAATACCTCCTTACATGCAACTGCAATGTCCATATGTTCTTTCTGTGTTCCATTGGCAGAACGAAGATCTATGTAATGCACCCACGACCGCACTGATCCTGTCATATAAATTCTGGTAGGAGTTGCAAGAGGTAATACAAAACGAGCACACTCTTTTGCGATACCATATTCTAACATACTTTTGTAGAGTTCCATACCCTCTTCAAAATGTTTCTGAATTTTCATTTCATATTCTTGACGAATATGAGCATTGATATCATCAATAGAGTTCTGACGGTTCTTTGTGTCCTGCCTACGAAGGTCAGGAAGGGGGATTACATCTGCTAACATAGAACTGTCAGCATATCTCTGTGAGAACTCCTGGAAGGTGAAAGAACGGTGTCTTAGAATCTGTGCAGCAATACCACGATTGGTTTCAATCTCTAGAGTCAAGTATGCTTGTTCAAAAATACTCCAGTGTTGGTGTTTAATACAATACCCAAGTAGACCAGAGATCTTTTCATTCTCCTGGTTGTTTGGATTACTTACCCTGGCACAGTATGCCATATGCTTTTCAGCATCAGGTGTCACACTAATAACTTTTACACTCATGTTAGTTCTTCCTCATCCCATTCTTCTTTTTCATTTTTTCTGAGTTTTTTTAATTCTTTCATCATACTTTTGATTTCTTGATAAGATGACTCAGGTGACATCTTACCACTGATTTCAAGTCCTACTATCATAGAAACTTTATCACCAAATCTTGCAAGAGCTCTTTCAAACTCTGATAGGTTAGAGTAAACCATTAGTCAGTATCATAGAACACTTCATCATAATCATCAACAGGAACATTTGTGTATGTAGGTTCATCTGTTACGACATTTTCCAGTTCATCATAAAACAATTCTTCCCTTAGTGTTCCTAAAAGAAATTCCATTTTGCAAATTGTTGCCCTCAGTCTTTCCTTATCCATTCGTATAGTAGGCCTCAAAGTATTTTATAATTCCAGATGTACCAACATTACCTTGAGAAACCCAGTCATGAGAACATTCAGTGATACTTTTCATACTATAGACAGGTTCACCATTCTCATCTATCTGAGAACCAAACCTAGTCAGTAAGAACTCATATACTTTCTGTCTGGTTTCTAGTCGGTCATCACTGTATCGCCAATCAGTAACAGTAGTCATATGAATATAGATTATTCATTATAATTATACACAAAAAAAGGACGGGAGTCAATCCCGTCCTGGAAGTTAAGCTAGAATCCTCCTACAGATTCGTTTACATACTTGTTGTGAATCATCACATTCAATTAGACAGTCATAGTAGTCATTAAGAATATCAGACTCCTCAGATGTTTTTTCTAGACTACCTATAAGACCGTCAACATTTTGTTTCCATCCTGCAAGTTGATTATACGAGATAATGTTATGCATGATTTTCTCCATTAGTTTACATCATAATATGGTTGGACATCCATACCTCTTAATTCTATCATTATTTAGTTAGGAAATCCTAACTTTTACTAAATTGTTATTTAAATACAAAAAAAGAGAGAGTTCTTAACTCTCTCTGTGTAGTAAGTTTAATTCACTTGGTGTAAGTACGACCCCTGTAACAGAATGTTCCGTGGGTCTCTTTGGATTTGACACAACGTGTATCATACTCAACACCACGATATGAGGCGTGAGAGATTTGTGCGTCATGAAGTGCAGATGCCTTGTTGATCTGCTTTTTGATCATGAGTAGTGTATTCATGATTGACTCCTAAAGTAGTTGGATGTTTAGATCCGTTCCTTTAGTCGTTTGCGTCCCAATACCAATCACACTGTGGTACAGATTCCTTTACGGTCTCTACTAACTCAATCTTAATTTGACTACTAAGATTTTCATTGGCTTGCATCCTCAGCATGATTGCGTCAGCTTCAGAACAAGTGAGTGTTGAATAGAATAGTAGTTCTAGCATGGGATGAACGCTCCGTTCCGCGACTTACTTGCGTCCAGTTTCCTGGATGAACGATAGGTCTATTATAGACCATTGTATCTATTTAGTCAAGAAGAACTTTTTTTATCCATTTTCATTATCTGACCAAGGTTAGACTTCTGACCTTTCTTAATCTTTTTATA
>Ga0213861_10000021_pt1 | contig 98938 bp, 109 predicted proteins | sample PICome_4_FD_160110 | JGI IMG/M metagenome (GOLD analysis project Ga0213861, IMG submission 160110) | Coastal seawater microbial communities near Pivers Island, North Carolina, United States - PICO131 | ecosystem: Environmental > Aquatic > Marine > Coastal | place: USA: North Carolina... | reverse complement strand
CTTTTTCTGACGCACCATATATTTTCACATTTAGTTGCTTCAAAAGAAAAATAGCATCTTTTATGTGACTTACTTTACATATTGGAACATTAAATACTGCGCCTGACGATGTTTTTATGGCATCCCCGTTAACCGGTGCACTTCCACTAGATTGAATGATTATGCAATCCACACCCGTACACTCTGCTGTTCTTACTATAGCTCCAAAATTTCTTACATCTGAAATCTGGTCCAATATTAATAAGGATACTGATTTTTTTTTAGATTCTATTAGTTCATTTAATTCGTTTAAGTCTAAAAATTTTATTGGCGCTATTGTAGCTACGACACCCTGATGATTTTTTATTGTAAAACGATTTAACTTTTCGATCGGTACATATGAAATTTCAATATTTTTTTTGTGTAATGTTTTTATTAAATCAAATGCTGAAACTCCTTTTAATCCTCTTTGAATATAAACTCTATTTAAAGATTTGTTCGAATCAATAGCTTCTTTTACTGATCTTATGCCAAAGATTAAAGTTTGTTCCTTATCCATATTTTAAAAATATTTGTGTTAATATATAAATAAAAAAAGCATCCCTAGGGATGCTTTTTTTTATTTAATAAATCTAAAGACTATTGGTTCCACCAAACTTTAGATGAGTTGTTATCTGTTTGAGGAGATAATCCTTTAACACCAACAGCGTAATTAGTACTGTTGATAGTACTTTCCTCATTTGGATAAGGGAATCTTTCAGGAAGCGTTCCAGCGTTTAAAGGTTGTGGAGATGGCTTAAGAGCTGGAAATCCAGTTCTTCTTTGTTCAGCCCAAGCGGCATAACCGTTTGGAAATAAACCAATCCATTTCTCTTCACCAATAACTCTTGCGTGTCCCGGGAAAGTTGCTCCTGCATCTGCAATTCTTTGTGTTGCATAGTCAGATCCCCCTGCTACGCCCCATTGAGCGTAAGAAGTTTCAATACCACTTTTGATAAATGCTTGTGCTTGCGCAGCATTTTGTTTTATCACATAGTACTCAGCAATTAAGAAGTGTGTGTATGAAGCAGGGAATACTACTAAATCAGATCCAGGACTAGAAATAGCTGTATTAATTTTTGCATCAGAATCATTTCCTGCATTATCTCCGTATCCATAAACTAAACCTTTTCCAGTCATTCCACCTGTTGAAAACTTAGCCAGTCTATTATCAGCAGTTGTATTGTTAGTGATGTTTTCACCACCCATAACTCCTTGCATAGCATCAGTAAGTGTTCTAGATAGATCAAAATCGGCAGGTCTTAAAGATGACCATGGATTAGTAACATTTCCAGCTGTATCAGGGACAAAAACAAAACTATCAGCATTTCCTGTGATAGGTCCAGTGGGATCATTAAGTGCAGATTCAAAAACTGAAAGTGCAGTATTAGCATCCTTTTTAGACATTTGCATAGCTAAACTCATAAGCATTGAGTTAGCAAATTTTCTCCATTTAGAAATGTTTCCACCATAAATGATATCAGCATCAACTGTAAATGAACTTGCCTTTAGCATTCCTTTTGCAGCAATTGTTCTAGCAACTAAATCAGCATAAATATCTGCTTGAGGTGTGTATGCCGGGCTAGGATTTTCTTCCTGCATTAATGCTTCTGTATAAGGAATATCTCCAAAAGAATCAGTTGTCTTTTTCCAAATTAATACTGATGTTAATTCAGCGATAGCAACCATGTTGGAGTTATCACCTCTAATGTCGGTATTTGGAGCATCAGCAACAGCTTTCAAGTTAACTAATGAAGTGTAGAAATTACCCCAAAACCCTGGAGCTTCATTATACCTTTGTTCATCAGTATATTGAGTTTGACTTTGGTACTGAGAGTACAATGTAGCATTTGAAAGGTAAAATCTTCCTCCTGCCGTAAAGTAATTTATAGTACCAGCTCTTAACAATGCATCAACATTAGCTTCTTGAGAGGCGTATGGGTTCACGTTAATGTCTCCATAATCAACTCTATCACAAGATGCGATACAAAGTAAGACTGTTAAGAATAAATATATTTTTTTCATATTAATAAAATTTAAAATGTTAATTTGATGTTAGCTCCAATGCTACGTGTTCCTGGAAGCTGTCCATTTTCACCATATGAATTAGCGAATTGAGATGGATCCCAGTTGTGGTAGTTTTCACTAGATGTAGCTATTAACCAAATGTTTTTAGCAATAACACCAACTCTAGCACCTTTTAGGTACTTGTTTGTTTTGATTGGTATATTGTAAGATAAACTAACTTCAGAAAGTTTGAAGTAACTAGCATCATGCACAAATGGGTCAGCTAACCTGTTAGAGTACTGTTGGTTGAAATAAGTAACAGCACCTAAGTAAGTATCAACGGCTGTTCCACCAGTTGTAACACCAGTAACATGAACACCACCACCATCAGCAGGAGCGTCTCTTAATGGATTACCTTTATCGTTATTTCCTACAGTATTAATTGTTAAACCAGAATATGTTCCCCAGTTTTCTGTAAGTGAGAAGAACTTACCACCACTTTGAAAAGTAAATGTAGCGTTTAATGTAAGGTCTTTGTAAGTAAACGAGTTAAATACACCACCAGTGAATTCAGGAAGTACACTTCCTAGTGAAGTACCAGGTGTTGATGTATAAGTTCCAGAAGAGTTTAATATGTATCTTCCTTGAGCGTCTACATTTCTTTTAGCACCTACTAATTGTCCCCATTCTTCACCAACTCTGTTAGTTAATGTAACAAAGCTAAATGAACTTGTAGCTAAAGCATAAGAATCTAAACCTTCAGCAATTCTAAGAACTTTAGTTGTGTTATCAGCAAAGTTAACATTTAAATTCCATTGGAAATCCTCTGTTACTACAGGTTTTAATCCAAGAACTAATTCGATACCTTTTCTGTTTACAAGACCCGAGTTAGTAACTAATGAACTGGCTCCAGTAGAAGAAGGTAAATCAGCTCCGATAATCTCGTCTTTTCTATCCTCATCGTAGTAAGTTGCATCTAAAGTAACCTTACTATCAAATAAACTAATGTTCATTCCAAGCTCCAGAGAATTAGATTTTGCAACAGAAATCCCTTGTGAAATAGGACTTGACGGTACAAACTGTAATGGTTTTGAACTATAAGTTCTAGAAGAAATTCCATAAGATGGATTCAATGAATATGTTCCAACTTCAGTACCTACTTGTGCAAAGTTTCCAGAAAATTTAAGGAAATCTATAGCATCAGGCATATCGATTAAATTACTTGCTATTAAAGAAATACCAGCAGAACCAAAAATGTTTCTGTTACTGTTTTCTTTACCAGCTTGGTCTAATCTACTATCCCAAGTACTGTTAACATCAGCCGTTAAAGTAATGTAATCATTGTACGTAAATGCAAATCTTCCGAAAATAGAGTTTGATTTAAACCTTGCATCACTAATTGATGGGTTAACTCTTTGTCTTGAATTTGAAAAAGTGTAAAGATCAGCAATATTTAATCCAACTAAATCACCACCACCAGGGTTACCTGCTTGAGACATATTTGAACTCATACTTCTGAAATCATAATCTCTATGAGAATGACCAACTAAAACATCTACGTCAAAGTCACCGAATGTATCGAAATAATCTAATGTATTTCTAATATCAAATTCACTTTGATTAGCTTTTCTTTCACCAAATGAGTTTACCCAGTCAGTGTAAAGATTAGGAGCACTTGAGTACTCTAAAAAGTAAGGAATTTTGAAACCATTATTTTGAGAGTATGAATTGACAGAAGCAACTAGATTATAGTTAATCTTACTGTTAATCTTGTACGTAGCGTGAATATCAGCTAGTAAAGTATTATACTCATTATATGATTCATAGTTTTCCAACCAAGTGTATGGGTTAAACCAGAAAGTTGGTTTTTCACGACCAAGAACTCCATAATAAGCTGGGTTCCACCAGTTCCAACTTGTGTTGTAACCGTTTGGTGTTTTAAGGTCTTTTAACTCTCTAACTTTAACCATATCAGTTCCTCTATCGAACCATGAATTGAACATACCAGAAGTTTGATTTCCATATCCATCGTCAAAATCACCAGTTATTGCAGTGGTTGAATAGTTAACATTAGCCCCAACTTTTAATTTATCAGAAAGTTCAGTATCAAAACTTAATTTCAATACATCTCTGTTTAAATCAGAATAAGGCAATAAACCAGCTTGGTCAGTTCTTACAAAACTTAAAAGAGCAGTTGATTTATCGTTACCTCCACTTACTGTAACACCAGTTTTCATTGTCGACGCATCGTCATAGAAATTTTTGATGTTATTAGGCTTTGCAGAATATGCAGAAGTTTGTCCATAATAAGGAGAGTCAGGCCACCAGTTATACCAAGCTACGTAAGGTTGGTTGTCAAATTTTGGTCCCCAACTTTCATCAGCATATGATCTAAAAATATATCTCTGTCCATCTAATGGAGCGAAGAAAGCAGGAAGAGCACCTCCGTAACCGTCTTTGTTAAAAGTAGTCCACTCAGATTCTCCGTTGTAACCTTGACCATACTCATTTTGGTAAGTAGGAAGGTTAGACACTTCATCAAATGTAACAGATGATGTTACTTCAACTTTGAAGTCATTCTTTTCACCTTTTTTAGTTGTAATAACAACTACTCCATCAGCAGCTCTAAGTCCATAAATGGCAGCTGCATTAGGTCCTTTAAGAACGTTAATACTTTCTATATTGTCAACATCAACGTTATCAGGGTTACCAGCAACACCATCAATGATGTAAAGAGCACCAGTTCTACCTTTAAGAGAAATCGCTCCTCTTAAATAAAGGCTACCCTGTTGTCCAAGTTTAGAACCTGCTTGGAAAAGACCAGTTACACCAGCAACTTTACCAGCGATAGCATCTCTTATGTTAGTAGTTTGAGAAACGTTAATTTCATCGTCACTAATTTGCTGAGAAGCGTAACTAATTTTTGCTTTAGCAGTCTTAATACCTAAGGCTGTAACAACTACTTCATCAAGTTCATTATTTGTAACAAGTTGAACGTTAATTGTTGAAGCTGAGTCAACTGAAACTTCTTGGACTGTATATCCAACATAACTGAAAGAAAGAACATCTCCTTCTGAAGCAATAATTGAATAATTTCCATCAAAATCAGTAGACACACCATTATTAGTACCTACTACTAATACGGTTGCACCTGGAATTGGCACACCATCACTATCGGAAACATTTCCGTTAATGTTTTGTTGTGCAAAACTCCATTGAAATATCATCATGAAAGTCATCATAACGATAGTTGAAAATTTTGTTTTCATATAGTTAAATTTTATTATTTGGGTGCAAATATGTTAATTATGTGTTAATAAAACAACTTAATTCTGTTAAATTCGACAAAATTTGAGTTTTTCTTTCCATATTTATTAAATTTTTAAAAAATTAATATTTTAATGATAATTTGCCAATATATCATACTTTTCTTTGACAGTTTAATAACTTTTTTCTTTATTGAATTTTAAATGCAATTATAAATAAAACTAATAGTTGTCCTTATTATATATACATCAAAAATTTAATATTTCAATTTTAAGTGAACTTTTTAAGAATAAGGTTTGATTAATTCTAAAAATAATTTACATTTGCACGCCCAAACAGGGGAAACAAACAATATAATATATGCCTACAATATCACAGTTGGTCAGAAAAGGAAGAAAAAAAGTTACTAAAAAAAGTAAATCTGCTGCTTTAGTATCTTGTCCTCAAAAAAGAGGAGTGTGTACAAGAGTATATACAACAACACCTAAAAAACCAAATTCTGCTATGAGAAAAGTAGCAAGGGTTAGATTAACCAATGGTACTGAAATAAATGCCTACATTCCTGGTGAAGGCCACAATTTGCAAGAGCACTCCATTGTTCTTGTTAGAGGTGGAAGAGTTAAAGATTTGCCTGGTGTTAGATATCATATTGTTCGTGGTGCTTTAGATACGGCTGGTGTTGAGGGAAGATTACAAAGAAGGTCAAAATATGGCGCTAAGCGTCCAAAAAAATAAATATTAATTGATGTTCAAATTTATTTGAACCTCTCTAAATCAAAATAAATGAGAAAAAGTAAGGCAAAGAAAAGACCATTACTTCCTGATCCAAGGTTTAATGATCAATTAGTAACAAGATTTGTCAATAACCTCATGTGGAGTGGTAAAAAATCCACAGCCTTCAAACTTTTTTATGATGCAATTGATATTATAGAAGAGAAAAAACAAAACGAAGAAAAAACAGCCCTACAAGTTTGGAAAGATGGTTTATCAAATGTGATGCCTCACGTCGAAGTTAGAAGTAGACGAGTAGGTGGAGCTACCTTCCAAATTCCAATGCCTATAAGAGCAGATAGAAAAATTTCAATGGCTATGAAATGGCTAATTTCCTATGCAAGAAAGCGTAATGAAAAGTCCATGGCTTTAAAGCTAGCTTCTGAAATTTTAGCAGCAGAAAAAGAAGAGGGTGCCGCAGTTAAAAAAAGAACAGATGTTCACAAAATGGCGGAAGCAAATAAAGCATTTTCACACTTTAGATTTTAATTTAAGATGGCAAGAGATTTAAAATATACAAGGAACATAGGTATCGCTGCCCATATTGATGCTGGTAAAACTACCACTACTGAGCGTATTTTATTTTACACTGGTGTAAGTCATAAAATTGGTGAAGTTCATGATGGCGCTGCTACTATGGATTGGATGGAACAAGAGCAAGAAAGAGGAATAACTATTACTTCTGCTGCAACTACCTGTACATGGAATTTCCCTACAAATCAAGGTGAAAAAAAGGATGATACCAAACCATACCATTTCAATATAATAGATACTCCTGGCCATGTTGATTTTACTGTTGAGGTTAATAGATCTCTTAGAGTTTTAGATGGTCTAGTATTTTTGTTCAGTGCGGTTGACGGTGTTGAGCCTCAATCTGAAACGAATTGGAGACTTGCAGATAATTATAAAGTTCCAAGAATGGGATTTGTTAATAAAATGGATCGTCAAGGTTCTGATTTTTTAAATGTTTGTAAGCAAATAAAAACAATGTTAAAGTCTAACGCAGTTCCTGTTGTTCTTCCAATTGGTGAGGAAGATAATTTTAAAGGAATTGTTGATTTAGTAAAAAATCAAGCTATTGTTTGGCATGAAGACAAGATGGGAGCAACATATGATGTGGTTGACATTCCCGAGGATATGAAAGACGAGGTAGCTGAGTATAGATCAAATTTAATTGAAGCCGTTGCTGAATATGATGATGCCTTACTAGAAAAGTTTTTTGAAAATCCAGATTCTATTTCTGAAGATGAAGTTCATGAAGCTTTAAGAAAAGCTACACAGGATATGAGTATTATTCCTATGATTTGTGGTTCTGCTTTCAAAAACAAAGGAGTTCAGTTTCTTTTGGACGCTGTATGTAGGTATTTACCATCTCCATTAGACAAAGAAGCTATTACAGGTACTGACCCTAAGACTGATTTAGAAATTGAAAGAAAACCAAGTGTTTCCGAACCTTTTTCTGCTTTAGCATTTAAAATCGCTACTGACCCATACGTTGGTAGATTGGCTTTCTTTAGAGTCTACTCTGGAAAACTTGATGCAGGTTCATACATATTAAATAACAGATCTGGAAATAAAGAGAGAATTTCTAGAATATTTCAGATGCATGCTGATAAACAAAATTCTATCCCTCTGATCGAGGCTGGTGATATTGGTGCTGCAGTCGGTTTTAAGGATATCAAAACAGGTGATACATTAACTTCAGAGAAGCATCCCATAATATTAGAGAGCATGAATTTTCCTGATCCAGTTATTGGTATTGCTGTGGAACCAAAAACAAAAGCAGATGTTGATAAATTAGGAATGGCTCTTGGAAAATTAGCTGAAGAAGATCCTACTTTTCAGGTTAAAACTGATGAAGCGTCTGGTCAAACAATTATTTCTGGTATGGGTGAATTACACCTAGACATACTAGTTGATAGATTAAGAAGAGAATTTAAAGTTGAGGTTAATCAAGGTCAGCCTCAAGTTGAATATAAAGAAGCGATTACAGCAACTGCTGATCACCGTGAGGTTTATAAAAAACAATCGGGTGGCCGTGGAAAATTTGCTGATATTTCTTTTGTTATGGAGCCTGCTGAAGATGGAAACACAGGGCTTGAGTTTATTAATAAAATTAAAGGTGGAAATATTCCAAGAGAGTTTATTCCATCTGTTGAAAAAGGGTTTAAAGAAGCAATGAAGAATGGTCCTTTAGCTGGTTTTGAAATGGATGCCATGAAAGTTACTTTAAACGATGGTTCGTTCCATGCAGTTGATTCCGATTCACTTTCTTTCGAGCTAGCTGCTAAATTGGGATATAAAAGCGCTGCAAAATTAGCTAAATCTGTAATTATGGAGCCTATAATGAAGCTGGAAGTTTTGACTCCTGAAGAAAATATGGGTGATGTTGTTGGAGACTTAAATAGAAGAAGAGGACAAGTGAATAGTATGGACGATAGAGCAGGCTCTAAAGTTGTTAAAGCTCAAGTTCCGTTATCGGAAATGTTTGGTTATGTAACAGCTTTAAGAACTTTGAGTTCTGGTAGAGCCACCTCTACAATGGAATTTGATCATTACGCTGCTACACCTCAAAATGTTTCCGCTGAGGTAATAGCATCTATAAACGGAGGAAAAGAATAAAACCAATAATATGAGTCAAAAAATTAGAATAAAATTAAAATCATACGACTTCAATTTGGTTGATAAGTCTGCTGAAAAAATTGTTAAGACTGTCAAAACAACTGGGGCGATAGTAACAGGACCGATTCCGTTACCAACACATAAAAAGTTATTTACTGTGTTGAGATCTCCTCACGTTAATAAAAAATCAAGAGAACAATTTCAATTGTCTTCTTATAAAAGACTTTTGGATATTTATAGTTCTTCATCAAAAACAATTGACGCTTTAATGAAGCTTGAACTTCCTAGTGGTGTTGAGGTTGAAATTAAAGTTTAATAATTAAAATAAAAAAAATGTCTGGGTTGATCGGAAAAAAAATTGGAATGACAAGTATATTTGATAAAAATGGTAAGAATTTACCTTGTACTGTCATTGAAGCTGGTCCTTGTGTAGTTACTCAGTTAAAAACTGTTGAGGTTGATGGCTATAATGCCGTTCAATTAGGTTTTACTGAAAAAAATGATAAACACACCACAAAAGCTGAAGCAGGACATTTTAAAAAATCAAAAGCCTCTGCTAAGCAAAAATTAATCGAATTTAAAAATTTTGAACAAGACCTTAACCTTGGTGATCAACTAACTGTCGAGCATTTCATTGAGGGAGAATTTGTTGATGTTTCAGGTACATCTAAGGGAAAAGGTTTCCAAGGTGTTGTGAAAAGACATGGTTTTGCTGGAGTTGGTCAAGCTACTCATGGACAACACAATAGATTAAGAGCGCCAGGTTCTATTGGGGCTGCTTCATATCCTGCAAGAGTATTTAAAGGAATGAAAATGGCAGGTAGAATGGGTAATGATAAAATCACTATTCAAAACCTTAGAGTATTAAAAGTGGTAGCCGATAAAAACTTATTAGTTTTAAAAGGATGTGTTCCAGGACATAAAAATTCATTTGTAATAATTAGAAAATAATGAAAGTATCAGTTTTAAATATTAAAGGAAAAGATACAGGAAGATCAATCGAACTTTCTAAATCTATTTTTGATGTTAAACCTAATGATCATGCAGTTTATTTAGATGTCAAAAGATACTTAGCTAATCAGCGTCAAGGAACTAATAAAACCAAAGAGCGTGCTGAAATTGTTGGTAGTACTAGAAAAATAAAAAAGCAAAAAGGAACAGGTACAGCTAGAGCGGGTAGTATTAAAAACCCCCTTTTTAGAGGAGGTGGTACTATTTTTGGACCTAGGGTTAGATCTTACTCTCAGAAACTTAACAAAAATGTTAAAAAATTAGCTAGAAAATCTGCTCTTACACTTAAGATTAAGTCTAAAGCTGTTACGATTGTTGAAGATTTTGATTTTGAATTACCTAAGACAAAGTCCTTTAGTGATGTAATTAATGCTTTAGGTATAAAAGATAAAAAATCCCTATTTATATTGGGTGGAGTTAATAAAAATGTATATTTATCGGCTCGTAATTTAGAACGTTCAAGCGTCGTAACTAACTCAGAAATAAGTACTTATGAAATTATGAACGCTCAACATATAGTGTTTTTAGAAAGCTCTATAAAACAAATTGAATCAAATTTAAGTTAATATGAACATTTTACTTAAACCAGTAATAACTGAAAAGGCCACAGCTGATAGCGAACTTAAAAACAGATTTACTTTTATGGTAGATACTGGTGCTAATAAAGTTCAAATCAAAAATGCTGTTGAAGCTGCTTACGGTGTTTCAGTAAGTAAAGTAAGAACAATGAGATACGGAGCTGAAAGAAAAACTCGTTACACTAAAACCGGTATTCAAAGAGGAAAATCAGCTACAACAAAAAAAGCTATAGTTCAATTAGCTGACGGAGATACAATAGATTTTTATAATAATCTTTAAAAAATAGATAAATGGCAGTAAAAGTTTTAAAACCAATCACACCAGGACAGCGAGGAAGAGTTGTTAATGGTTTTGATGCCATAACAACTAACAAGCCTGAAAAAAGTTTACTTTCTGTGAAGAAAAGGACAGGTGGTAGAAATAGTCAAGGTAAAATGACTATGAAATTTAAAGGTGGAGGTCATAAAAAAAGATATAGAGTTATAGATTTTAAAAGAGATAGGCATGATGACATAGCCGAAGTTGTCTCTATCGAATATGATCCGAATAGATCTGCTTTTATTGCTTTAACAAAATTTGAAGACAATGAGAAAAGATACATTATTGCTTTAAAAGGTCTTAAGGTTGGTGCTAAGATAATGTCTGGCTCTAAAAAATCACCTGATATAGGAAACAGTATGCCCTTGAACGATATTCCTCTTGGTACTATTATTTCTTGTATAGAAATGAGTCCTGGAAAAGGAGCAGCAATTGCTAGAAGTGCTGGTTCTTTTGCTCAATTGATGGCTAAAGACGGAAAGTTTGTGACTATTAAAATGCCATCTGGCGAAACAAGGATGATATTATCTGTTTGTTTTGCTACGGTTGGTTCAGTTTCAAATTCTGATCACCAGTTGACTGTTTTCGGAAAGGCTGGTTCTAAAAGGTGGTTAGGAAGAAGACCAAGGACAAGACCTGTAGTTATGAACCCTGTTGATCACCCAATGGGTGGTGGTGAAGGTAGAGCCTCTGGTGGGCATCCTAGATCAAAAAATGGTATTCCAGCTAAGGGTTTCAGAACGAGAGATAAGAAAAAAGCGAGTAACAAGTATATAATAGAAAGAAAAAAGAAATAATTAAATGGCACGTTCACTAAAAAAAGGACCTTACGTTCATTACAGTTTGATTAATAAAGTTCAAAAGAATTTGGACTCTAAGAAAAAAACTGTTATAAAGACTTGGTCTAGAGCATCAATGATTATACCCGATTTTGTTGGTCAAACAATAGCTGTACACAATGGTAGACAATTTGTACCAGTTTACATTACCGAGAACATGGTAGGTCATAAGTTGGGAGAATTTTCTCCAACACGCTCATTCCGTGGTCATGCTGGTGCAAAAAATAAAGGCAAAAAATAATACAATTTTCAATGGGATTAAGAAAAAGACAAACTGCTGAAAAGATTAAAGAAGCGAAAAAAGAAATTGCTTTCGCTAAACTAAACGATTGCCCAACATCTCCTAGAAAAATGAGAATCGTTGCTGATTCCGTTAGAGGAAAAAAAGTTGAAATAGCATTAACTATGTTAAAGTTTAGTCCGAAAGAAGCATCTAATAAACTTGAAAAGCTTCTTCTTTCTGCTATTGCAAATTGGCAAGCTAAAAACGAGGAAAGTGATGTTGAAGAAGCAAACTTATTTATTAAAGAAATTAGAGTAGACAGCGCTGGAATGTTAAAAAGACTTAGACCTGCTCCTCAAGGTAGAGCACACAGAATAAGAAAACGTTCTAATCATGTTACTCTTATATTAGGATCACTAAATTCAATTGATAGTTAATATGGGACAAAAAACAAATCCAACAGGAAATAGATTAGGTATCATTAGAGGATGGGAATCTAACTGGTACGGAGGAAGAGATTATGGAGATAAACTTGCTGAAGATCATAAGCTAAGAAAATACATATTTGCACGTTTAGCTAAAGCTAGTGTTTCGAGAGTTATCATTGAAAGGACCCTAAAATTAGTCACCCTTACTATAACTACTGCTAGGCCAGGTATCATTATTGGTAAAGCAGGACAAGAAGTCGATAAACTGAAGGAAGAATTAAAGAAAATTTCAGGGAAAGATGTTCAATTAAATATCATTGAAATAAAAAGACCTGAATTGGAAGCTCAACTTGTTGGAGCAAGTATTGCTAGACAAATTGAAAATAGAATTTCTTACAGAAGAGCTATCAAGATGGCAATTGCAGCTTCTATGAGAATGAATGCAGAGGGAATTAAAATTCAAATTTCTGGTAGATTAAATGGAGCTGAAATGGCGAGATCTGAATCTTACAAGGAGGGAAGAATTCCTTTATCAACTTTTAGAGCCGATATTGATTACGCTTTGGTAGAGGCTCAAACAACTTATGGAAAATTAGGTGTTAAAGTTTGGATTATGAAAGGGGAAGTGTACGGTAAAAGAGAACTATCACCCTTAGTAGGATTAAGCCTTAGTGCAGCAAAATCTAAAGGAGGCCCTTCAAAGGGAAGAAATCAAAGAAGAAGAAGATAATTTAAATATATTTTATAATCATGTTATCACCGAAAAGAACAAAATTTAGGAAAATGCAAAAGGGCCGTATGAAAGGCCTTTCACATAGGGGACATGTACTTTCAAATGGTATGTTTGGGATAAAATCCTTAGATTCTTGTTTCTTAACCTCCAGACAAATTGAAGCTGCCCGTATTGCTGCTACTAGATTTATGAAAAGAGAAGGTCAATTGTGGATTAAAATTTTCCCTGATAAGCCCATAACTAAAAAACCATTAGAAGTTAGAATGGGTAAAGGTAAAGGTGCACCTGAGTATTTTGTTGCAGTTGTGAAACCAGGTAGAATTATGTTTGAAGTCGCTGGTGTTCCAATTGATGTTGCTAAAGAAGCTCTGAGGTTAGCTGCTCAAAAACTTCCCGTAAAAACCAAATTTATTATTGCTAGAGATTTTGAAGCATTAAACTAATAAAATGAAACAAAAAGAAGTAAAAGAATTATCAGTTGAAGAGTTAAACGATAAACTAAAATCGTTTAAGAAAGAGCTTTCGGAAATGAAAATGACCCATGCTATTTCTCCAATTGAGAATCCTATGCAAATAAAAAGTATTCGAAGAACCATAGCAAGGATTAATACAGAACTAACAGTTAGATCTATTCAATAACAAGAAAATGGAAACACGAAATTTAAGAAAAGAAAGAATTGGAGTAGTTACTAGTAACAAAATGGAAAAATCTATTGTTGTTTCTGAAGTTAATAAGGTAAAGCACCCTATGTATGGAAAATTCGTATTAAAAACAAAAAGTTATGTCGCACATGATCAAAAAAATGAGTGCAACATTGGAGATACTGTAAAAATAATGGAAACAAGACCTCTAAGTAAGTCAAAATGTTGGAGGCTTGTTCAAATTTTAGAAAGAGCTAAATAATGGTACAACAAGAATCAAGATTATCAGTAGCTGATAATACCGGTGCAAAAGAAGTTTTAACTATCCGTGTACTAGGTGGAACAAAGAGAAGATATGCATCTGTTGGAGACAAAATTGTTATTTCTGTAAAGCAATCAACGCCTAACGGAACTATTAAAAAAGGTCAAGTTTCCACAGCAGTAGTTGTGAGAACTAAAAAAGAAGTAAGAAGAAAAGATGGTTCTTACATTAGATTTGACGACAATGCTTGTGTTTTATTAGATGCTGCTGGAGAAATGAGAGGAACAAGGGTTTTTGGACCGGTTGCAAGAGAGTTGAGAGATAAAAAATTTATGAAAATCGTTTCATTAGCACCTGAAGTTCTATAATATATAGTTATGATTAAAATTAAAATTAAAACAGGAGATCAAATTAAAGTAATTTCTGGAGACCACAAGGGATCTGAAGGTAAAGTCGTTAAGATTTTTAGATCTAAAAATTCAGCAATTGTTGAAGGCGTAAATATGGTTAAAAAGCACAATAAACCTAGCTCTCAAAATCCAAAAGGTGGAATTACTGAACAAGAAGCTCCGATGAATATTTCTAACCTTTCTTTATTAACTTCTAAAGGAGAGACTACAAGAATTGGTTACAAAAATATTGATGGTAAAAAGAGTAGAATTGCATTAAAATCTGATGAAATTATTTAATTATGAGTTATCAACCTAGATTAAAAAAAGAATTTAATGATAGAATAGTCTCTTCTTTAAAAGAAGAATATTCTTACAAGAACGTGATGATGGTTCCAAAACTTCAGAAAATAGTTTTGAGTAAGGGAGTAGGAGGTGCCGTTGCTGATAAAAAATTAATCGATCATGCTGTAGATGAATTAACTACGATAACTGGTCAAAAAGCAATTGCAACTATTTCTAAGAAGGACGTTGCAACCTTTAAATTGAGAAAAGGTATGCCAATTGGTGCCAAAGTAACACTGAGATCTGAAAGAATGTATGAGTTTCTTGATAGATTAATAACCACTGCTCTTCCAAGAGTTCGTGATTTTCAAGGTATTAAGTCTTCAGGTTTTGATGGGAGAGGAAATTATAATTTAGGCGTAACCGAACAAATTATTTTTCCAGAGATTGATATCGACAAAGTAAATAAGATTTCAGGTATGGACATTACTTTTGTAACAAGTGCTAACACTGATAAAGAAGCAAAATCTCTATTAACTGAACTTGGACTACCATTTAAAAAGAATTAATTATGGCTAAAGAATCAATGAAGGCCCGAGAGGTCAAAAGAGCAAAATTATGTGCGAAATATGCCGCTAAAAGGAAGGTTTTAAAAAAAGCTGGTGATTATGATGCATTACAAAAATTACCAAAAAACTCTTCACCTGTTAGAGCTCACAATAGATGTAAGCTTACTGGAAGGCCCAAAGGCTACATGAGACAATTTGGAATTTCAAGAGTTTTGTTTAGAGAAATGGCTAACAAAGGTTTAATCCCAGGAGTTAGAAAAGCTAGCTGGTAAAAAAATATTTAAAAATGAATACAGATCCAATTGCAGATTATTTAACAAGAATCAGAAATGCTAATAGCGCAGGTCACAAGGTAGTATCTATTCCCTCCTCAAACCTGAAAAAAGAAATAACGAAGATATTATTCGATCAGGGTTATATACTTAGTTATAAATTTGATGATTCTACTGTTCAAGGTTCAATTAAAATTGCACTTAAATACGATTCATACACCAAAGATCCAGTTATTAAAAAACTTGAGAGAATTAGTAAGCCTGGTTTGAGAAAGTATTCTGGTTCTGATGGATTGCCAAGAGTCTTAAATGGACTTGGCGTTGCAATAGTTTCAACATCCAATGGAGTAATGACAGGTAAAAAAGCAAAACAATCAAATATTGGTGGAGAAGTTCTCTGCTATGTATATTAAAAAAAAAAAATGTCTAGAATAGGAAATAATCCAATATCGATTCCAGAAGGTGTTTCAGTTGAAATTCAACCAACACTATTTACTGTTAAAGGAAAATTAGGTGAGTTGTCGCAGTCATATGATACCGTAACACTTCAAAAAGATGAAAATACTTTATTAGTGAAAAGATCTTCTGAAACTAAACCTGCAAAAGCTAAACACGGTTTATACAGGGCACTTTTTTCTAATATGGTTACTGGAGTTAGTTCTGGTTGGAGTAAAGAATTAGAATTAGTCGGGGTTGGATACAGAGCTTCAACTCAAGGACAAAGATTGGAACTGGCATTAGGTTTCTCTCATAATATTGTTTTTATGATCCCAAATGAAGTAAAAGTTGAAGCTATTTCTGAAAAAGGAAAAAATCCAATTATTAAGTTAAATTCACTCGACAAGCAATTAGTTGGATCTATTGCTGCAAAAATAAGAGGTTTCAGAAAACCTGAACCTTACAAAGGGAAAGGAGTTAAGTATGTTGGTGAACAAATTCGTAGAAAAGCAGGTAAATCTGCATAAATTGATTTAAAATGAGTTTATCTAAGATTAATAAAAGAAATCGAATAAAAAAAAGGATAAGACAGCACGTCCTTGGAAGTACTGTTAGACCAAGGTTGTCTGTTTTCAGAAGTAATAAAGAAATCTATGCTCAATTAGTTGATGATGTTTCTGGAAATACTTTAGCAGCGGCCTCATCAAGGGACAAGGATGTCAAAACCGATTCTCTTTCCAGAACTGAAATTTCTAAGTTAGTAGGGTTATCAATTGGAAAAAAAGCTTTGAAAGCTGGTTTTGAAAAAATTGGCTTTGACAGAGGAGGCTACTTATATCATGGAAGAGTTAAATCATTAGCTGAAGGTGCCAGAGAGGCCGGATTAAAATTTTAATTTATGAAGAATAATAAAAACGAATTTGTAAAGCCAGGTGGCTTAGATCTAAAAGATAGATTAGTAAGTATTCAAAGAGTAACGAAAGTTACAAAGGGAGGAAGGGCTTTTGGATTTTCTGCTATTGTTGTTGTTGGAGATGAAAATGGTGTAGTTGGTCATGGATTAGGAAAGTCTAAAGATGTTGCAACTGCAATAGCTAAAGCAGTGGAAGATGCAAAAAAGAATTTGGTTAGAATTCCATTAAATAATGCAACCCTTCCACATGAACAAAAAGGAAAACACAGTGGAGCTAAGGTTTATTTGAAGCCTGCATCTCAGGGTACTGGAGTTATTGCTGGAGGAGCTGTTAGATCTGTTTTAGAATCTCTTGGGGTCCAAGATGTGCTTTCTAAATCACAAGGATCGTCAAACCCTCACAATGTTGTTAAAGCTACTTTTGATGCTTTATTAAGATTAAGAAATGCAAATACTATTGCGAGTCAAAGAGGAATTTCATTAGAAAAAGTATTTAACGGATAAAGAAATGGCAGTTATAAAAATAAAAAAAGTTAAGAGTGCAATTAAAAAACCTGGTAATCAAAAGAAAACCCTTTTGGCTTTAGGTTTGAAAAAAATTGGTCAGATTGTTGAACATCAAGACACTCCAAACATATTGGGAATGATAAACAAAGTTAAACATTTGGTTACTGTTATTAAATAAATTTAATTATGAACTTAAGTAATTTAAAACCTAAAGAGGGCTCTATTCATAACCCAAAAAAAAGATTAGGACGAGGACAAGGTTCTGGAAAGGGAGGTACTGCAGCGAGAGGACATAAAGGAGCCAAGTCTAGATCTGGTTATTCTAAAAAGCTTGGATTTGAAGGAGGTCAAATGCCTCTACAAAGAAGAGTTCCTAAATTTGGTTTTAAAAACATAAATAGAATTGAATACCAGGGAGTTAATTTAGATAAAATTCAACTTCTTTCAGATAATAAAAAGATAAAAGATGTTATGGATTTTCAAGCATTTGTTGACAATGGTTTAGCTAAAAAAAATGATCTTATTAAAATATTGGCAACTGGAAAAATCTCAGTTTCATTAAAAATATCTGCCCATAAATTTTCTGCTGCAGCAAAATTAGCAATAGAAAAAAGTGGTGGAGAGGCAATTATATTATAGTATATGTACAAGTTTGTTGAAACATTACGAAATATTTGGAATATCGAAGAGTTAAGAAATAGAATCTTTATAACACTTTTCTTTATTGCTATTTATCGTTTGGGTGCTCAAGTGGTTCTTCCAGGTATTGATTCTGTTCAACTAGGTGAATTGTCTTCAAGAACTCAAGGTGGAGGATTATTAGGAATTTTAAATGCATTCACCGGTGGTGCATTTGCTAATGCTTCTGTTTTTGCATTAGGAATTATGCCATACATTTCAGCTTCGATTGTCGTTCAATTAATGGGTATAGCAATTCCTTACCTACAAAAACTTCAAAAAGAAGGTGAAAGTGGTAGAAAAACTATCAATCAAATTACAAGATGGCTTACGATACTAATTTGTGTAGTTCAAGCTCCAGCATATCTTTTCAGTCTGGGAGCTTTAGGAGTTCCTGAAAGTGCCTTCATCATGGGTAAAGGACTTGGTTTTATTGTCCCTTCCGTGATAATTTTAGTGACAGGTTGTGTTTTTGCAATGTGGCTTGGTGAAAAAATTACAGATAGAGGAATTGGAAATGGCATTTCATTGTTGATTACTGTTGGAATAATAGCATCACTTCCCCTTTCATTTGCTCAGGAGTTTACATCCAGAGTATACGAAAGTAACGGAGGTTTAATTTTAATTTTAATTGAGTTAGTAGTTTGGGTTATTGTAATAGGATTAAGTGTTTTATTGGTTTTAGCTGTTAGACAAATTCCTGTACAATATGCTAGAAGAACAGCCTCTGGAAATTTAGACAGAAATCAAGCTGGAACCCGACAATATATCCCCTTGAGACTAAATGCATCTGGTGTGATGCCAATAATCTTTGCGCAAGCTATAATGTTTGCCCCAGCTTATATAGGTACATTATTAGGAGATTCAAGCGCTGGTCAATGGATGCAAGCTTCTTTTTCAGATATGTTTGGATTATGGTACAATATAGTATTTGGCCTGTTAATTGTAGTATTTACATTTTTTTACACAGCAATTACAGTTCCTACAAATAAAATGTCTGACGATTTAAAAAGAAGTGGAGGTTTTGTTCCTGGAATTAGACCAGGTGGAGAAACATCCGAATTTTTAGATAAAATTATGTCTCTGATAACATTTCCTGGTTCATTATTTTTAGCTGCTCTTTCAGTTTTACCTGCAATTGTAGTTCAAATTATGGGAATGCAGCAAGGTTGGGCATTATTTTATGGTGGTACTTCACTATTGATTATGGTTGGGGTCGCTATCGATACAATTCAACAGATCAATGCTTATTTACTAAATAGGCATTATGATGGATTAATGAAAACCGGAAAAAATAGAAAATTAGCATAATATGGCAAAACAAACAGCTATAGAACAAGATGGTACTATTGTAGAAGCCCTTTCGAATGCTATGTTTAGGGTCGAATTACAAAATGGTCATGTAGTTACTGCACATATTTCCGGAAAAATGAGAATGCATTATATTAAATTATTACCCGGTGACAAAGTTAAATTAGAAATGAGTCCTTATGATTTAACAAAAGCCAGAATAACTTATAGACATTAAAATTATGAAAGTAAGAGCATCAGTAAAAAAAAGAAGTCCCGAATGTAAAATCGTTAGAAGAAAAGGGAGACTTTATGTAATTAACAAAAAGAATCCTAGATTCAAACAAAGACAAGGATAAATTATGGCAAGAATTTCAGGGGTTGATATCCCAAAACAAAAAAGAGGAGTTATAGCTCTAACCTACATTTTTGGAATAGGTAGAAGTCGCGCTAAGAATATTTTAGAAATGGCTAAAGTTAGTGTTGACAAAAAAGTTTCTGAGTGGAACGATGATGATACTGCAAAAATTAGAGAAGCAGTCGGAACATTTAAAATAGAAGGAGAGTTAAGGTCTGAAAATCAAATAAACATTAAAAGATTAATGGATATTGGGTGCTACAGGGGTATTAGACATAGATCTGGTCTTCCCTTGAGAGGACAAAAAACTAAGAATAATTCTAGAACAAGAAAGGGAAAAAGAAAAACAGTTGCTAATAAGAAAAAAGTAACCAAATAATATATTATGGCTAAAGTAGTTTCAAAAAAAAGAAAAGTTATTGTAGAAGCTTATGGTGAAGTTCACATTAATGCATCATTTAATAACATAATAATTTCTTTCACGAATAAAAAAGGAGAAGTCATTTCTTGGTCTTCAGCTGGTAAAATGGGATTTAGGGGATCTAAAAAAAACACCCCTTATGCTGCTCAGCTAGCTGCCGAGGAGGCTGTTAAGGTTGCTCAAGAAGCGGGTATGAGAAAAGCTAAGGTATTTGTCAAGGGACCTGGAAATGGAAGAGAGTCAGCAATAAGAACAATACATAATAATGGAGTTGAAGTTACAGAAATTTTTGATGTAACTCCTCAGCCTCACAATGGCTGTAGACCACCTAAAAGAAGAAGAGTATAATATTTTTTGTCGAAGGAGAGACCTTAATTCACAAAAATAAAAATTAAAAAAATATGGCAAGATACACCGGTCCTAAAACTAAAATCGCTAGAAAATTTGGCGAAGCAATCTTTGGAGAAGATAAGTCTTTTGAAAAAAAGAATTACCCACCTGGACAGCATGGAAACAATAGAAGAAGAGGAAAAAAGTCTGAATATGCTATTCAGCTTATGGAAAAACAGAAAGCTAAATATACTTATGGTATTTTAGAGAGACAGTTTAGAAATCTCTTCAAAAAGGCAAATAGTAGCAAGGGTGTTACTGGAGAAGTTTTGCTTCAGTTATGTGAATCAAGATTAGACAATCTAGTCTATAGATTAGGTATTTCCCCAACTAGAAGTGGTGCGAGGCAATTAGTTAGTCACAGACATATTACTGTAAACAACGAAATATGTAATATTCCCTCAAGGACTATTAAACCTGGTGAAGTTATCGGCGTTCGTGAGAAATCAAAATCAGTTGCAGCTATTGAGAACTCAATATCAGCTAATTCATCAATTTATGAATGGGTTTCCTGGAATGGTGATAGAATGCAAGGAACTTTTGTTTCACTTCCAGAAAGAGACCAGATTCCAGAAAATATTAAAGAACAATTAATCGTCGAATTATATTCGAAATAAATAATAAAAATAATTATGGCAGTATTCAATTTTCAAAAACCAGATAAAGTAATAATGATTGACTCTTCCGAATTTGAAGGTAAATTCGAGTTTCGTCCCTTAGAACCTGGCTATGGTTTAACCATAGGAAATGCCTTAAGAAGGGTTTTGTTATCCTCTTTAGAAGGTTTTGCTTTTACCTCAGTTAGAGTTGATAATATAGATCATGAGTTTTCTTCGCTTCCTGGAATTGTTGAGGATGTTACAGAAATCGTATTAAATTTAAAACAAGTGTGTTTAAAAAGACAAATCGATTCTGTTGAAAATGAAACAGTAAATGTGTCTATTCTCGGACAAGAACAAATTGTTGCCGGAGATTTACAGAAATTTATCTCAGGTTTTCAGGTTTTAAATCCAGATCTTGTGATTTGTAATCTTGAAAAAAACATATCTTTTAACATCGAACTTAGCATTGAAAAAGGAAGAGGTTATGTCCCAGCGGAGGAAAATAAAAAATCTTCAGCCCCTTTAGGAACAATTTTTATGGATTCAATTTTTACTCCTATAAAAAATGTTAAATATTCAATTGAAAATTTCAGAGTTGAACAGAAAACAGATTATGAAAAGCTTGTTTTTGAAATCGTTTCTGATGGATCAATCCACCCTAAAGATGCACTGACCGAGGGAGCTAAGACATTAATTCATCATTTCATGCTTTTTTCTGATGAAAGAATTACTTTAGAAGCTGATGAAATTGCTCAAACTGAAACCTATGATGAAGAATCATTACATATGAGGCAATTGTTAAAAACCAGATTAATAGACATGGACCTTTCTGTTAGAGCACTTAATTGTTTAAAAGCTGCTGAAGTAGATACTTTGGGAGATTTAGTTTCATTTAACAAAAGTGACTTAATGAAGTTCAGAAATTTTGGTAAAAAATCTTTAACTGAGCTCGAAGAATTGGTCATTATTAAAGGTTTAAATTTTGGAATGGATTTATCTAAATATAAGCTAGATAAAGATTAATTATTTATTATGAGACACGGAAAAAAATTCGCACATTTAGGTCGAAAAACAGGACATCGAAAATATATGCTTGCCAATATGGCTTGCTCATTAATAGAGCATAAATCTATTAACACCACTGTTGCGAAAGCAAAAGCTTTAAAAAGATACATAGAACCATTGATTACAAAATCTAAAAATGATTCCACTCACAACAGAAGAATAGTTTTTAGTTATTTAAAAAATAAATTTGCTGTTACAGAACTGTTTAGAAATATTTCAGTTAAAATTGGTGATAGACCTGGTGGATATACTAGAATTATAAGGTTAGGTAATAGGTTGGGTGATAATGCCAGTATGGCTTTAATTGAATTAGTAGATTTCAATGCTATTTACAATATCAACAAAGAACCTAGCTCTAAAAGAAGAAGACGTAAAAAGAAAGGAAATTTAAGTACTGAGGCTGTAGTTGAAGAAACTGTGGTTGAAGAAGCTGTAGTTGAAGAGACTGTGGTTGAGGAGGCTGTGGGTGAAGAAGCTGTAGTTGAAGAGACTGTGGTTGAAGAAGTTTCAAATGATGAGAAGAAAGAAAATAGTGAGAAAAACGAAATTGACTCATCTGATTCTGATAAAATTGATTCAAAATAATAGAAATAATAAATTTTTTATAAAATTGTCAAAATCAAAGGATAATCTTAATTTTTATCCTTTTTTTGTATTATTTTTAAATAAGAAATGGTTAACGACTCTACCCAAAATAAAGCTATAATTCTTTTAAAAGATGGTACCATTTTTTTTGGCAAAGCATTAGGTGTCAAAGGCACTTCTTTTGGTGAATTATGTTTTAATACTGGAATGACTGGATATCAAGAAATTTTTACTGATCCATCATACTACGGGCAATTAATGGTAACCACAAACGCCCATATCGGTAATTATGGAGTTAATGATGATGAAGTAGAATCTAAAAGTCCTAAAATTGCTGGACTCATTTGTAAGAATTTTAATTCAAATTTTTCTCGTCCAGCAGCTAAAAATTCCTTACAAAACTTCTTTATAAAACATAAAATAGTCGCTATTTCTGATGTAGATACAAGAGCACTTGTTTCCTATATTAGAGATAATGGGGCTATGAACGCGGTTATTTCTACAGATACTAATTCAATTGATGAATTAAAACAACAACTTAATAGTTTTCCTTCAATGAAGGGATTGGAATTAGCCTCTAAAGTTTCTACTGAGAAACCTTATTTTTATGGGAATCCTGATTCTAAATTCAAGATAGCCGCCTTAGACTTAGGAATAAAAGAAAATATATTAAGAAATTTTTCTAAAAGAGACGTCTACACTAAAGTTTTCCCTTATAATTCAACTTTTGAAGAAATGTCAAAATGGAAACCTGACGGGTATTTTATTTCCAATGGTCCTGGTGATCCTGAGCCCTTAGTTGATGCTATTCAAACAGCTAAAAATATTTTAAAAACAAATGTCCCTCTTTTTGGTATATGTCTTGGTCATCAGATTATAGCCTTAGCTGTTGGAATTTCAACTTATAAAATGCATAATGGACATAGGGGGATTAATCACCCTGTTAAAAATTTGATTACTGGAAAGGGTGAGATTTCTTCACAAAATCATGGTTTTGCAATTTCTCGTAAAGAAACAGAATCTAATAATAATATTGAAATTACCCATGTTCATTTAAACGATAATACAATTGCTGGGATTAAAATAAAAAACAAAAATTGTTTCTCTGTCCAATACCATCCTGAAGCTAGTCCTGGCCCACACGATTCAACTTATCTTTTCGATCAATTTATTGAAATGATAAAAATTAATAAATAATTATGAGTAAAATAACAAAAATTAAAGCTAGACAAATTTTTGATTCTAGAGGAAATCCAACTGTTGAGGTTGATGTATTGACTGAAAATGGCTTTTTAGGTAGAGCTGCTGTTCCCTCTGGAGCTTCAACTGGAGAACATGAAGCAGTAGAACTTAGGGATGGAGGAAAGAAATATATGGGTAAAGGTGTTTTAAAAGCTGTTAATAATGTCAATAAAATAATTTCTAAAGAGATTGTTGGTAAATCTGTTTTTGATCAAAAAAAAATTGATCAATTGATGATCGATTTAGACGGCACTCATAATAAAGCAAATTTAGGGGCTAACGCTATATTAGGAGTTTCATTAGCTACTGCTAAAGCAGCAAGTAATGAAAAAAAGATTCCACTTTATTCTTATATTTCAAATAATAGCGCTAAAACTCTTCCAGTTCCCATGATGAATATTATTAATGGAGGATCTCATTCAGATGCGCCAATTGCTTTCCAAGAATTTATGATAATGCCTGTCAAAGCGAATTCATTTACTCATGCAATGCAAATGGGAACCGAAATATTTCATAATTTAAAAAAAATACTTACTGAAAGAGGACTAACTACATCAGTTGGTGATGAGGGTGGTTTTGCTCCTAAACTTGATGGAACCGAGGATGCATTGAATACTATTATATTAGCTATTGAAAGTTCTGGCTATTCTGCAGGTGATGAGGTAATGATTGCTTTGGATTGTGCTTCATCTGAATTTTATGTTAATGGTATGTATGATTATTCAAAGTTTGAAGGAAAAAATGGAAAAATTTTAAATTCTAAACAACAAGCTGAGTATTTAAGTGAACTAGCAAAAAAATTTCCTATTATTTCAATTGAAGATGGTATGGATGAAAATGATTGGGATGGGTGGGAATATTTAACTAAAATTTGTGGAAGTAATGTACAACTAGTTGGAGATGATTTGTTTGTTACTAATGTTGAAAGACTTTCTAATGGTATTAAAAATAATATTGGTAATTCTATTTTAATTAAAGTTAATCAAATCGGAACCCTGTCCGAAACAATTGATGCGGTTAATATGGCACATAATGCTGGTTTCACTTGTGTTATGTCACATAGGTCAGGCGAAACAGAAGATTACACTATTGCTGATTTAGCAGTTGGCTTATCTACTGGACAAATAAAGACTGGTTCTGCCTCAAGAAGCGATAGAATAGCTAAATACAATCAGCTATTAAGGATTGAAGAACAATTAGGTTCTAAAGCTTACTTTCCAAAAAAAGAAGCCTTCAAAATAGCGTTTTAAATCAAGTTTTTTTCAGTAATTTTGTAAAAATATATGAGTAATAAGGCTAAATTAAAAATAAACGACTCTGAAATTGAACTAAATTTGATTGAAGGGTCTGAACAGGAAATAGGAATTGATATTAGTTCTTTAAGACTCAAATCTAATGTTATCACTTTAGATCCTGGCTATAAAAATACAGGATCTTGTAAAAGCAGTATAACTTTTTTAGATGGTGAAAAGGGAATTCTTAGATATAGAGGATATTCTATTGAGGAATTAGCCAGTAAAGCAGATTTTTTAGAAGTTGCTTATTTATTAATTTTTGGAGAATTACCAAATAAACAACAATTAGAAAAGCTTTCAAATGATATTAAAGAAAGATCAATCATTGATGAAGATTTAAGGATAATACTTAATAGTTTTCCTAAATCCGCTCATCCAATGGGTATACTATCGTCCTTAACAAGTGGTTTAGTGGCATTTGACCCGTCAGCTGTTAATATTGACGATGAGGAGGATATGTACGATGCTATTCTTAATTTATTAGCAAAAATACCAGTATTAGTTGCATGGGTATATAGAAGAAGAAAAGGTCTTCCGCTTGAATATGGTGATACGTCACTAGCTTATGTTGAAAATCTTGCTAAGATGATGTTTCAACGACCTAACAAAGAATACGTACAAAATGATACAATTGTTAGCGCATTAAATAAATTATTGATTTTGCATGCAGATCATGAACAAAATTGCTCTACATCAACAGTCAGAATTGTTGGATCTTCATATGCAGGATTATTTGCTTCTATTGCCGCTGGGATATCCGCTCTATGGGGAAGATTACATGGTGGAGCTAACCAAGCTGTTATAGAAATGTTGGAAGAAATACAAAAAGACGGTGGTGATACAAAAAAATTCATGTCTAAGGCTAAGGATAAGTCAGATCCATTTAGATTGATGGGTTTTGGGCATAGGGTTTATAAAAACTTTGATCCAAGAGCTAAAATAATTAAAGTTGAAGCTGATAAAGTGTTGAACGAATTAGGTGTCAATGACCCAATTTTAGATATAGCCAAAGGTTTAGAGAAAGAAGCCCTTATTGACAACTACTTTATTGAAAGAAAACTTTATCCAAATGTTGATTTTTATTCAGGTATTATATATAAAGCTCTTGAAATACCAAGCGAAATGTTTACTGTTATGTTTGCTTTAGGAAGACTCCCCGGATGGGTTGCTCATTGGCGTGAAATGAGAATTAATAAAGAACCAATCGGTAGACCTAGACAAATTTATATTGGAGAAAAATTAAGAAAATTTTCTGAAATTAATAATCGCTAGTTTTGTCATTAAAAATGGATTTCTCTGTTAATGATGAAACTTCAAAACTTATCTCTGTAATAATCGGTATAGCCAATGATATGGGTGAAACACCTAATATCGATGATTTGTACGACCCAAAATCAATTCAGAATTTAAAATTGGGAAATTATCCATTAGAATCTAATATGGTAATTGAACTTGAAAATTTTTCTAATATTTTAATAAAGCATGGAGTTAATGTTTTTAGACCAAATAATATTAAAAATTGTAATCAAATTTTTGCAAGAGATGTTGGTTTTGTAATTAATAACTTTTTTTTTAAATCTAATATTCTTCCAAAAAGAGAAAAAGAATATTTTGGAATTAAATCAATTGTTGAAACTTTTAATGGACAAGTGGTGAATATTCCCGAAAAAATACATGTTGAGGGTGGAGATGTTATATCAACAGATAATAATATTTTTATAGGATTTTATGATAAACTCGATTACAGTGAGTTATATACTGCTCGTACAAATAAGTATGCCATTAGTTATTTTGAAAATTTTTTTCCAAATAAAAACATTAGGGGTTTTCACTTAAAAAAATCAAATTTAGATCCCCTAGAAAATGTGCTTCATTTGGATTGTTGTCTACAATTAATAGGCAAGAATAAAGCAATTGTATATCCAGATGCTTTTACTTACAAGGAGGACTATAAATGGATACAAACTTTTTTTGGAATTGAAAATATTTTTGAGATTTCAAATAAAGAAATGTATGAAATGAACAGCAATGTTCTTTCAATTAGTCCTGAAATAGTTGTTTCTGACCCTAAATTTATAAGACTAAATAATTGGTTAGAATCTAATGATATTTTAGTTGAAAAAATTTCATTTGATGAAGTTTCAAAACAAGAGGGATTGTTCAGATGTTCTTCGCTTCCTTTAATAAGAAATTAAATTATGGGTATTGATTTGCATTCTATTTTAATGGTTAGACCTTCAAATTTTCGAAGAAATTTACAAACAGTAGAAAGTAATTATTTTCAGAATGATACTCTAGATTTAAATTCTCATATAATTTCAAAAAATGCAATTAAAGAGTTCGATGAATTAGTTTTAAAAATAAAATCATGTGGATTTAAAGTTTTTGTTTATCAGGATGACAGTAACAATGACACTCCAGACTCCATATATCCAAATAATTGGATTACTTTCCATAATGATAAAAGAATTGCAATCTATCCTATGTATGCTAAAAACAGAAGATTGGAAAGAAATGAGAACATTCTAAATTTTTTAGAACACAATAAAGTCTGCTTTAATCATATTTTTGATTATAGCAGTGCTGAAAAAAAGGAAATGTTTTTGGAGGGTACTGGAAGTATGGTTCTAGATAGGATAAACAAAAAGGCATATTGCTCTATTTCTAAAAGAACAAACGAAGATCTCATATTTGAATTTTGCAATGACTTTCAATATCTGCCAATAATATTTAATTCATTTCAGAATCATGAAAACAATAGAAAACCAATTTATCATACAAATGTAATGATGAGTGTTGCAAAGGATTATGTTATTGTTTGTTTAGAAGCAATTGATGATAAAAATGAAAAAAAAAAGTTAATTAGTAGTTTTGAGGATGATAAAAAAGAAATTATTTCAATTTCTGAAAATCAGTTAAAGCTATTTGTTGGTAATGTTATTGAACTTAGAAAGAATGAAAATAGTTTTTTGTTTATGAGTGATACAGCCTATAATTCCTTAAAAAATAATCAATTACAAGTATTGACAAATTATTCAAAAATAATTAGTAGTCCGATTAATACTATTGAAAAATGTGGGGGCGGGGGAGTTAGATGTATGATTGCAGAAATATTTAATTAGAATTTTTAATATTCAATATTTTTTTAAAATATTGATGATCTTTTTTTTTATCTACTAAAACTTTAATAAAATATTTATCAATATAAATTGAATAGACATTAGATTCCCCTTTAAATAATTTTAATTTATAAAATGGTATTATTAATCCATAGGTTTCTAATAAAGATCTAAATCTAATAATTATACCATTTTTTCTAATTTCTATGTTACAACAATTATCATTATTGTCTAAATCTAGAAGATTTTGAATCTCAGAACTCGAAGTTTTTATTTTTAAGCTAGAGGACCCAATTCCGTTCATCTTTATTCTTTCATATAAAGTGTATGTATCTCCTATCATTTTTAAAATTTCTTTTTTAATTTTTGGATTATTATAAGAAATATTTCTAAGCATATAAGTTAAAATTATTTTTGTAAAGGTATTTTATTAAAATTTAATTATTCTTTTTATAAGTATATTTACTTCTAAATTATTTAAATGAATCTTCATAATTTATTAAAAAGAAAAGTATATGAGTTTATCTTAAAAAAATACGATTTAAATTTTAATGAATTGGATGTTCAGATGACTAAAAAAGATTTTAGTGGTGATATTACTATTGTAGTATTCCCATTAGTTAAAACTCTTAGAAAATCTCCATCAGAAATTGGAAATGAAATCGGAGAATTTCTATTAAAAGAGTCAGAATATGTTGAAGAGTTTAATCTAATTCAAGGATTTTTAAACTTAGTAATCAAAAGTCAGTTTTATTTAGAATTTTTAAATCAGATCTTTAATCAAGATAATTATGGATTTATTAAACCTAGTTTAGAAAACCCTACAATCTTAGTTGAATTTGCATCACCAAATACTAATAAACCTCTTCATTTAGGACACATTAGAAATATTTTATTAGGCGATTCAATTTCAAAAATTTTAGAAGCTAATGGAAAAAATATCCATAAAACACAAATTGTTAATGACAGAGGAATTCATATATGTAAATCAATTGTGGCATGGTTGAAATTTGGGAAAAATAGTAATCCATCAGATTTGAATGAAAAGGGAGATTTTTTTGTTGGAAAGTACTATGTTCTTTTTGATAAAGTATATAAGGAAGAAATTTTACAATTAATAAGTGAGGGAAATGATAAAGCTTATGCTGAAAAAAATGCTCCTATTTTTTTAGATGCTCAAAGTTTATTGATTAAATGGGAATCAGGAGATAAAAAAGTTATAGAACTTTGGAAAAAGATGAATTCGTGGGTTTACGATGGCTTTGAAAAAACCTATGATAATATAGGAGTTAATTTTGATTCTTATTATTATGAGAGTAATACTTATCTTCTCGGTAAAGATATTATAAATGAAGGATTGAAAAATAATGTTTTTTTCAAAAAAGAAGATGGTTCCGTATGGATTGATTTAACTGATGATGGATTAGATGAAAAAATTCTGTTGAGGTCGGACGGTACATCTGTTTATATGACACAAGACTTGGGAACAGCTTTATTAAGGTATAAGAATCATCCAAATATGGATGGAATGATTTATACAGTTGGAAACGAACAGGATTATCACTTTAAAGTTCTATTTAAAATTTTAAAAAAATTAGGTTTCGAATGGTCTAAAAATTTACATCATTTAAGTTATGGTATGGTTGATTTACCCTCTGGAAAAATGAAAAGTAGAGAAGGTACTGTTGTTGATGGGGATGATTTAATTAGTGAAATGAAATTGAATGCTAGTAATTTATCAAAAGAACTTGGTAAGATCGATGAGTTTTCAAATTCTGAGAAGGACATGCTTAATAGTATAATTGGATTAGGAGCACTGAAATATTATATTTTGAAAGTAGATCCTAAGAAAAGAATTTTGTTTGATCCATCTGAGTCTATAGATTTTAATGGTAACACTGGACCTTTTATTCAGTATGCTTATGCAAGAATTCAATCATTGAAAAGAAAATCTAGTTTTTCATTAGAAAAAATAAATTTGGACTTTGAAATCAATGAAAAAGAAAAAGATATTTTAAAGCAATTAACACAGTTTCCTATTTCAATTAAAGCAGCAGCAGATAATTACAGCCCTGCATTAATTGCAAATTACACATTTGAACTAGTAAAATTATTTAATTCCTATTATCAATCAATTACTATTCTTAAAGTAAATGACAATACCATAAAGAATTTTAGGTTAACTCTTTCTTTTAAGGTTGGTGAAGTAATTAAAAATTCGATGAAATTATTAGGAATCAATGTCCCTGAGAAAATGTAAAAAAAAACCGCCCATTAGAGCGGTTTTTTTTAAAATTGTACTTACTATTTTGAAACAGCAAGATTATAAACTACAAGACCGAAACCAATTTTGTTAATTGAGTCACCGATATTGTAAATAACTTCCATGTTAGGTACAAAAGCATCAATAAAATCATACCATCCGTCAGTTCCTGCCATGTAACCAATAGGGTAAATAGCCCAACCAATAATTACAAATAAACACAAAGTGTTATGAGCAGATTGAACTGCGCCACCTGCAGAAGCTGCAAGTTTAGCTAACTCACCAAATTTGATCATGTAGACAATGTAGAAATATGCTAGACCAGAGAATAACCCCCAAAGAGCAGCGTCTCCTAAGCCAGCTTCACCAACATAGCCAGTAACAAGCATAATTGTAGAAGCTACTACTAAATGCTTTAAATGTTTGGTTGTTGCACCAGCGCCTTTTAAAATTAGATAGAATTCAACACACATTAATGGTACAGTAAGTATCCAGTCAACATATCTGAAAACTACAGTATTGTCACCAGCAGCATGAGCATCTCTCATGTACATGTAATGAACTGCAGCAATGAAAGTAATTAACCCAGAGACTAAAATAGAAGTTCTCCATTTAGCGTCAACTGAATTCATGGATAAGAAGAAAAAAGCAGATGCTGCCATCATTGCCATTGTACCTATCCAAAATGTGATACCTACTAAATCGTCACCAGCAGGAGTATCACCAAAAAAATACATTAAGTTTAAAAAATTTTCCATAATTATAATAATTAATTGTTTTGTTAATATCCAAATATATAAAAACAATTCTTATTCGCTACATTTGTAAATAAATATTTTTAAAATATGCTGTTAAAATCTCAAATTTTTAACAACTTTTCATTAAAATTAATACTTATTCCCTCAATTTTTTGTCTAATTCTCAGTTTTTTTTTGAGTGAATTTGCTCAGAACTTATTGATTTTCAGTGGAATTCTATCTTTTGGTATAATTCATGGAGCTAATGATATATTATTATTAAAAAAAAACACAAAAAATAATGACGACTCATCACTTAACTTATTAATAAAGTATTTGGCTATGGTTATTTCTTTTGGAATCTTTTTTTATTTTATTCCATTTTACGCACTAATTTTTTTTGTTTTATTTAGTTCGTATCATTTTGGGGAGCACCAATGGACAATGTTTGATAACAAAGGATTAAAGAAATTGAGTTTTTTTTACTTTAGCTATGGTCTTTTTTTGTTTTCATTACTTTTTTGGATTCATAGCTCCCAAGTTAGTATAGTCATTGAAGACATTACAAAATTTCAAATTCAATTATTTTTTTATGATTATTTATTAATTATTTCTTTTGTATTAATGTTTTTTAGTGGTTTTTATAATTTTAAATATATTTTAAATCAATTATTTATTCAATTGATACTAATTACTTTACTTTCTTTCATTTTTTACTCAACAAAATTAATTTATGCATTTGGTATTTATTTTGTTTTTTGGCATAGTATACCTTCAATTTTAGAACAATCAAGATATATTTATGGAAAATCAGATTTTAAATCAATTATTTCATATTTAAAAAATGCTTTTGTGTATTGGTTAATATCTTTGATTGGATTGTTTATCATTTATTTTTTCATGAAAGATTTTCAAAATCTTTTAATAAGTATTTTCTTTTCATTCTTAGCTGCTATTACTTTCCCTCATGCAGTTATAATATTTAAAATAAAAAGAAATTAAATTTTGGATATAAAATTTTCAAATCATTAGATTTGTATCAAATATTTATTAATGTTTAATAATCTTACAGATAAACTTAATTCTGCATTTCAAGTTTTAAAAGGACATGGTAAAATAACTGAAATAAATGTAGCAGAAACTCTCAAGGAAGTAAGAAGAGCTTTGTTAGAAGCTGATGTCAATTTCAAAACAGCTAAAGAGTTTACATCAAATGTAAAAGCCAAGGCAATAGGTCAAAATGTTCTTACAAACCTCAACCCAGGTCAATTGATGGTTAAAATAGTTAAAGATGAACTTACTGCTCTTATGGGCAATGAGTCTTCAGGAATTAATTTGTCAAAACCTTTCACTATAATTTTAATGTCTGGCCTTCAGGGATCTGGTAAAACAACTTTTAGTGGAAAATTAGCTCAGTATTTAGTTAAAAAGAAATCTAAGAATCCTTTGTTAGTAGCTTGTGATGTTTATAGACCAGCAGCAATTGAGCAATTAAATATTATTGGTAATCAAATTGGAGTAGAAGTATATTTTAATGAAGAGGAAAAAAACCCAGTAATTATTGCAAAGAATGCGATTAATTATGCCAAAAAGAATGGAAAAAACACTGTTATCATTGATACGGCTGGTAGGTTAGCTATAGATGAAAAAATGATGAATGAAATTAAAGATATTCATCAAGTTACTAATCCATGTGAGACCTTGTTTGTTGTTGATTCTATGACTGGACAAGACGCTGTTAATACTGCCAAAACTTTTAATGATATTTTAAATTTTGACGGTGTGATATTAACCAAATTAGATGGCGATACACGAGGAGGAGCGGCTCTATCAATTAAGTCAGTTGTGGATAAACCTATCAAATTCATTGGAACTGGTGAAAAAATGGATGCCATTGATATTTTTCATCCTGAAAGAATGGCTGATAGAATACTTGGGATGGGAGATATAGTCTCGCTTGTTGAAAAAGCACAAGATTTATATGACGAAAAACAAGCAAGAATTCTAAATAAAAAAATTGCTAAAAGTCAATTTGGTTTTGATGATTTTTTGGAACAGATTAAAAAAATTAAACAGATGGGTAATTTAAAAGATATGGTAAATATGATACCTGGAGCTAGTAAAGCTATCGGAGATAATGAAATTGATGAGGATTCTTTTAAACACATTGAGGCACTTATCTATTCGATGACACCAAAAGAAAGATCAAATCCTAAAATTATTGATATTAGTAGAAAAAAAAGAATTTCAAAAGGAAGTGGATTGGATGTCCAAGAATTAAACAAACTTTTAAAACAATTTCAGCAAATGTCTAAAATGATGAAAATGATGCAAGGTGGGGGTTCTGGAAAATTAATGCAGATGATGCAAGGAATGAAATAATTATATAGATATGAAAATTATTGATGGTAAAATGATTTCCAATTTAATTAAAGAGGAAATTAAACTAGAGGTTGATAAAATTATTAAAAAAGGGGATCGACCTCCACATTTAGCAGCAATTCTAGTTGGAAATGATGGTGCTAGTTTGACATATGTAGGCAGTAAGGTTAGATCATGTAAGCAAGTTGGTTTTGATTCAACTCTCGTAAAGTTACCTGCTGAAATTTCACAAAAGGATCTTCTAAATAAAATTCATGAACTAAATAACGATGATAAAATTGATGGATTTATTGTTCAACTTCCTTTGCCTAACCATATTGATGAAGAAAAAGTTTTAATGACTGTTAATCCAAATAAAGATGTTGATGGATTCCATCCTTCAAATTTTGGAAAAATGGCTCTCAATATGGAATCTTTTATCCCTGCCACTCCTTACGGAATTATTGAACTTTTAAAACGTTATGAAATAAATACTTCTGGAAAAAATACTGTAGTAATTGGAAGAAGTAATATAGTAGGAAGACCAATTAGTATTTTATTGAGTAGGAAAGGAAATCCTGGAGATTCAACGGTAACTTTAGTGCACAGTAGAACTAAAAATCTTGAAAGCTTCACGAAAAATGCTGATATAATTGTCTCTGCATTGGGTGTTCCAGATTTTTTAAAATCTGAAATGGTAAAGAAGGGTGTAATTATAATTGATGTGGGTATAACAAGAGTTAAAGATGATTCAAGCTCTAAAGGATATGTAATAAAAGGAGATGTGGATTTTGAATCAGTTAAAGAAAAAGCTAGCTTCATGACACCTGTTCCAGGCGGAGTAGGTCCGATGACAATAGCTATGTTACTTAAAAACACTCTTTTTTCTAAAAATTTATAAGATTTTATTTTGCAAAAATTTGTTTAGAATCTTTAAAAGATTTGAATTCTAAAGCATTTCCTGAGGGGTCTTTAAAAAACATAGTTGCTTGTTCTCCAACTAGACCCTTAAATCTAACATAAGGCTCTATTACAAATTCTACATTTTTATTTTTAAGTTTTTGTGAAAATTCACTAAATATCTCCCACTCTAATATTATACCAAAATGGGGAATAGGAACATCTTTTCCATCAACTGGATTAGTATTTTTTGATTTTGTTGAGTTTTCATCAAAGTGAATTACTAGTTGGTGTCCAAAAAAATTAAAATCTACCCAGTGATTGCTGCTTCTTCCTTCTTCAAGTCCCAATATATCTTTGTAAAAAGTTTTGGCTTTTTTTAAATCCTTTACAGGTATTGCTAAATGAAATGGTGAAAGTTTATTCATTATTAAATGATTTAGTCCCATCCAATCATAAATCTTTTGATTTTAGAGTTTGATGGAATGTTAATTGATTGAATTTTTTTACTAGTGCCTAATCTAAACTCTAAAGGCAAGTTTTTTTTATCAATTATGAAGTAAGCATCTATTTCATCTACAAAAACGACAATGTTGTTAATTGTGTTTTGAATATCAGAAATGGTAAGATTTTTTTTTATGTCTCCAAAAGAACTATTTGAACTGATGCCTTTTATAGTTTTAAACTTGTTACTTATTATTTCTATGGTTTCAATTCTTTCATTTATATCATGTTGTTGTTTAGGTGTAAGTGAAAGAAGGTGCTCTTTATTGCTATTAAAAATTAAATATTTGTCGTCTCCAGAAAACATATAGTCTCCTTCTCCAATTCTTTTAACAATCGAGTCGTTTAAGAATATCGAATCTAGCTCTTTAACAAGAGTTTCATTGTTGACCTTCCCAACTTGTCCTTTTTTTATTAGATAGTCAGGGTTATTTGAACATCCAACATAAAATAATATCAATAAAAAAAATAACAAATTTTTCATCTTAAATTAAAAATTAATTAAAAGTAGTAATTCCTTTTTAATGTTAATTAATTATATGATATATATTTGTCCTGTGGATAAAAACTTGGATAAATCTGATATTGAATTAGGATTAAAACTCCCAATTATGGAATCTTTTTACACCATTCAAGGTGAGGGATATTATAGCGGATCAGCTGCCTATTTTATAAGAGTTGCGGGGTGTGATGTTGGGTGTCACTGGTGTGACGTAAAAGAAAGTTGGGATTCTAATATTCATCCTGTAATTTCAATTAATATGTTAGTTGATAATGCTGTAAAACATTCAAAAATGGTGGTTATAACAGGCGGTGAGCCTTTGATGTGGAATATGAATCCCTTAACAAAATTATTAAAACAAAATGGAATTAAAGTTCATGTAGAAACATCAGGTTCAAATACACTAACAGGTTCCTGGGATTGGATATGTTTATCTCCAAAAAAAAGAAAACTCCCCTCTGATGAAGTTTATTTACGAGCTAACGAACTTAAAGTAATAGTTTTTAATAAACATGATCTTATTTATGCAGAAGAACAATCAAAAAAAGTTAACAAAAAATGTATTCTTTTTTTGCAGCCTGAGTGGGACAAAAAAGATGAAATGCTGCCAATTATAGTCGATTATATTAAAAAAAATGATAAGTGGAAAATTTCTTTACAAACTCATAAGTATCTAAAGATTCCTTAATCTATTGATACAATAAATACTTAGATCTAATAGATTTAAAAATTTCAATATCATCTTTCCAACTTTGTTTTATTTGTTTTTCACTTAAACCATTAATAATTTGATTTTTAAGCTTACTATTTCCAGCTAATTTGTTAAATCCATCTCTAAAAAATTTAGATTTATTTTTTGATTTATTATAAGCATCTATAAGCCACTTCAAGTTTATTCCATTTAAAAATGGGTAGTTGCTTAGATCAATTCCATTGCAATTTATATTCATATGCTTTGGGAATTTTGCTCCTTTCATTGATTGTGGTGTAAAATTAAATGGTGTTTTAATCCACTCAGGGCTGCCAATTACTTGAAATTGTTTAGTTGTTCCTCTGCCAATACTAATAGGTGTTTGTTCAAAAAAACATAAACTTGGATATAAATTAATTGATTGTTTGTTAGGTAGATTAGGTGATGGTTTAACAGGTAAAATATAGTTTACATTTCTATCGTAATTTTTTATAGGAATAACCTTTAAATTTGATTTAACTTGGTTTAGTAACCAACCTTCCTCATTGATCATTATTCCAAATTCACCAATTGTCATGCCATGAACAATTGGAACTGGATGCATTCCAACAAAACTTTGAAATTGTTTTTCAAGTACAGGCCCGTCTATATAATGTCCATTTGGATTAGGCCTATCTAGAATTATTAATTCTTTATTATTTTCAGCCACAGCCTCCATTATATAATGCAGCGTTGAAATGTATGTGTAAAATCTAGCACCTACGTCTTGAATATCAAATATTACTATATCTATATTATTTAAATGATCTTTAGTTGGTTTTTTATTTGATCCGTGAAGAGATATAATTGGTAAACCAGTTTTGTTATCCTTTCCATCTTCTACTTTTTCTCCAGCATCTGCCTCACCTCGAAAACCATGCTCAGGGGAAAAAACTTTCTTTACTTTTATGTTTAATTTAATTAGTGAGTCAATAAGGTGAATTGAGCTGTTTTGTGATTTTATTATTGATGTTAAATTAGCAACGATTGCCACATTTTTATCCTTAATGTCATTTAAAAACAATTCTGTTCTCTCTGCGCCTACTTTTAATTTTTCATTTTTTTGTGAAAAAGATAAAAAACTAAACGTCATTAAAATCAAAAAAAAGGTATTTTTGAATATAATTCTACAGAGTTTCATTTGTTATGAGATTTGAATCATTTATTGCATCTCGAATAATAAGGTCAAAGCCTTATAAAAATACTATTTCATCACCAATAATAAAAATTTCAATTTTATCTATTTCAATGGGTTTAATAATGATGATAATTTCAATTTCATCAGGAGTTGGCCTACAAAAATCTATAGAAGATAAAGTGTCTTCTTTTTTTGGTCATATTATTATATCAAATTTTCAAAACAACTCTTCTCAATCGTCATTAAACCCAATTGTGTTTAATCAAGATTTTTATAATAGTAATACAAATAATAAAATTTTACATATTCAAACAGTTGCTTATAAATCTGGTGTTATCACGACTGAATCAACTTTTGAAGGAGTGGTGTTCAAAGGAATACGTGAAGATTTTAATTCTAATAATTTTTCTAAATATTTAGTTGAAGGTAAATTCCCAAATTTAAATGACAAGTTAACTAATGATGTTATGATTTCTGAATATTTGTCAAAAAGATTATCTATCAATTTAGGAGAGAAATTCAAAACTACCTTTTTTAAAAATGGTTCTTCCTTTCCAAATGAAAGAAATTTTAAAGTCGTTGGAATTTTTAAGTCTGGTTTGATTGAATTTGATCAAATTTATTTTTTAGGAGATATAAGACACATTCAAAAGATGAATAATTGGAAACACGATGAAATAGGAAGCTTTGAGTTGTTCATTAATAATTTTGATGAGGTTTCAAATATTTCTAACGATTTATATGAAAACACATCGTCAGACCTTGATGTTATCAAAATTTCAGAAAAATTTCCTGATATATTTAATTGGATAGCACTCTTTGATATGAATATCTTGGTTATTATTATAATAATGATTTTAGTAGGTGGAATTAATATGATCACTGCTTTATTAGTTACTATTTTAGAAAGGACTCAACTAATAGGTGTTTTAAAAGTCTTAGGATCTAAGCAAACTTCGATTAGAAATATTTTTATTTCAAATGGTGTATACTTAATTTCTTTGGGTCTTTTTTTTGGAAATTTAATTGGTATTGGACTGGTGTTATTTCAAAAAGTAACTGGGTTTATAAAGTTAGATCCTCAAACATATTACGTTTCTGAAGTGCCTTTGGATTTAAATTTTACTACAATTATTTTATTAAATCTTGGTGTTTTATTTATCTGTTTTGCTATGTTGATAATACCTTCATTTATTATTGGTAGAATTTCTCCAACTGATTCTTTGAAAATTAATTGAATAATATTAAGCAAAAGTTATTTTGACAAAACTTAAAGTTTAAATTTGTATTTTAAATTTTTATGAGATATTCAAAAAATATTTTAGAAACCATAGGAAATACACCTTTAATCAAATTAAATAAAATCACGTCTGAAATAGATGCCTTGGTACTTGCCAAGGTAGAATATTTTAATCCAGGAAACTCGGTTAAAGACAGAATGGCATTGAAAATGATTGAAGATGCTGAAAAAGATGGCAGGTTAAAGCCTGGAGGAACAATTGTTGAGGGAACGTCAGGAAATACAGGAATGGGTTTAGCATTAGCAGCCATTGTTAAAGGATATAAACTTATATGTGTTTCTACCGATAAACAGTCTAAGGAAAAGTTTGATGTATTAAAAGCAGTCGGAGCTAAAGTTATTGTATGTCCTACAGATGTTAAACCTGATGATCCTAAGTCATATTATTCTACTTCAAAAAGAATTGGTGAAGAAACACCTAATGCATGGTATGTCAATCAGTATGATAATCCATCTAACAGTTCTGCTCATTATGAGTCTACAGGTCCTGAAATATGGTCTCAAACTGATGGTAAAATTACTCATTTTGTTGTGGGAGTAGGTACTGGAGGAACCATTTCTGGAGTTGCTAAATTTTTAAAAGAAAAAAATCCAAATATTATGATTTGGGGAATTGATACTTATGGATCCGTTTTTAAAAAATATCATGAAACTGGAATTTTTGATGAAAAAGAAATATACCCCTACGTGACTGAAGGAATTGGTGAAGATATATTACCAAAAAATGTTGACTTTGACTTAATTGATGCATTTGAAAAAGTAACAGACGAGGACGCAGCTTTATATACTAGAAAATTAGCCAGAGAGGAAGGTATTTTTGCTGGAAATTCATGTGGAGCTGCTGTAAAAGGACTTTTACAATTGAAAAATAAATTTAAAAAAGAGGATGTCGTTGTAGTTTTATTACATGATTCAGGCAGTCGCTATATTGGAAAAATTTATAATGATGATTGGATGGATGAAAAAGGTTTTAGAAAAGAGTAGATAAAATTAATGAAAGATTTTATTATTAATAATCCTTCAAATTTATTAGTTGAAAACTCAACAAATAAAATTTTAAAAAAAAGTAAACCTCTTATATATCATAAAAAATTAAGAAATTATTTTAAAACACCTCTTTATGAACTTTCTGGTTTATCAAATAATTTAAATATTGCTAATCTATTTATAAAAGATGAATCACAAAGATTTGGTTTAAATGCTTTTAAAGGGTTAGGGGCCTCATATGCTGTCAGTTTAATTTTAAAAAACAAACCTGAAGTTTCTGTTTTTTGTACTGCAACAGATGGTAATCATGGAAAAGCCTTGGCGTGGTCATCAAAGATGTATAATAGAAAATGCGTCGTATACGTGCCTAGAAACACTTCAAAATTAAGAATCAAAGGGATTTCATCTTACGGAGCTAAAGTTGAAATGTTAGATTTAAATTACGAGAATACTTGTAAATATGCCTTTAATACATCTTTAAAAAATAATTGGGAATTTGTTCAAGATGCTTCCTGGGATAATTATGAAACTATTCCCGCTTACATAATGTCTGGTTATTTAACTCACTTAATAGAAATGCAGGATACCATTAATTTTATAAATAAACCAAGTATTGATATTGTCTTTTTACAATGTGGAGTTGGATCTTGGGCAGCTTCTTGTATTTGGTATTATTTAAATAGGTACGGAATCAATAGACCTAAAATTATTTTAGTAGAGCCCAATGAATCAAGTGGAGTTTATGATTCCCTTAATAATGGTAAAAGAGTTTCTCCAGTTGGAAATTTAACTACAATAATGGCCGGTTTAAATTGTGGTATTCCTTCTAAATCTGCTTGGAATATAATAAAAAGTGGTTGTGATGGGGTTATAAAAATATCGGATAACCGAGTAAAATCATCAATGAAATTATTATATAATCCTTATAAAAATGATTCTAAAATTATTTCTGGTGAATCCGGTGCTGCCGGCCTTGCAGGATTAATTAAATGCTTAAGTGATGAAAATGTAAAAAAATTAAAAAAACATATTGGGCTTGACAAAAATTCAAGAATATTACTTTTCAACACAGAGGGAGATACTGATAAAGAAAGTTTTTTAAGAATTATAAATAATTAGATTTTAAAAGATTTCATCTGGAAATACAATTATACTTTCAAATCCTCTTTTACTCATACTTGATACGCCAAATAAGAAATTATCAATAACTACACCTTCTAAAGTATAATTATTTATTTTCCCTACAAATTTACTATTTTCCCATACAGGTGATGTTGTATTTCTCCAATAAATCTTATATCCAATTATACCCTCGTCATCTTGTATGTCCCATTTGAGTTTAGTAGATGGTTCTACAATACCACCAATTTTTAAATTCTTAGGCTCCTCAGGACTCCATCCTAATGAAGCTAAATTAATTGCATTGACTGCTGTTAGACTTTTTGCATATTGAAAATTAACTCCAGAAATTACATCTCCATATTTAATGCCATTTTCTTTTCTGATATCTTGATGTTGTCTATTGTAATTTTCATGAGCTTCCATTATTCTAACGCCTGCATAGCCTAAGTCATTAAATGGTCTATGATGCCCACCTCTTCCAAATCTATCTAATCTATAAATCATCATTGGATTTAATTTCGGCATAAATTGTTTGACATTTCCGTGAATATATCTGGCTAATTGTCTGGAATTTCCGTCAACTTCACCACCATAGAATCTTCTTTTTTTTCTTTCATTTTCTGATTCATTAGCTGGTGTTGGTTCTGAAAAAATTCTAAAGCTATAATTATCAATAACTCCATCAATACCTTCAATATTTCCAATCATATCATTGTTCAAAACTGCGATGATATCCCAATTATTTTTTTTTGCAAAAGCTGCTAGTCCAATTCCACCGTACAAACCCTGTTCTTCACCTGATAATCCTGCGTAAATGATACTATTTTCAAATTTATATTTACTCAATACCCTTGAAGCCTCTATTACTCCAGCCATGCCAGACGCATTGTCGTTAGCACCAGGTGATTCCGATTCAAAATCGTTTGGATCAGAAACCCTGCTATCTATATCTCCACTCATAATCACGTATCTGTTAGGAAATTTTGAACCTTTTTGAATTGCAATCACATTATTGATCCAAACATCATTTACCAATCGTTTTTTATTTTTTTTATAGAAATTTTTTTGGAAATCAACATCAAGACAATTATTGCATTCTTTTGAAATTTCTTCAAATCTTGATTTTATCCATCTCCTTGCAGCACCAATCCCATTTGTGTTTGAAATCGTATCACTTAAGCTATGTCGTGTCCCAAAGGATACTAATTTTTGCACATCTGTTTTAATTCTTTCAGATGAAACATCCTTAATGATTTCATATAGAACATTCCTATCTTGAGAAAAAAGAATGTTAGTGAAAATAAAAATAGGTATGAATTTTAGGAATTTCACACTTAAATTTAAAAATTTTTTTAATAATTAAAGTTTAAAAACAATACTTGTTTTCGTTCTTCAATTTTTGTGCAATTTTATTTTTTAACCCAATTACATTTGGAAACTCATAATATTTTGTAAACCTTTTGAGTCCCATCAATAATCCCTTTTGCTCATCCCCAGATGAAAATGATATAATTACTTCCTTTCCTCTTGATTGAACTATATCAACAGCATTATATAGATATAATTGTGTCATAGCTATTTGTTCTGATTGATTTTCTTTTCCAAATCTATTACAGTTTTTTTCCGTTCTTAAAAGTGCAGATTCAGACATGTATATTTCTATTAAAATATCAGAGACTCCCATTAGCATCAGTTGATGTTCTTCTAATTTATCTCCAAACTTTTTTATTCCAGCTCCAGCTAACATTAAAAATACTTTTTTAAGATTTTTTAATATTAATTTTTCTTGCGCAAAAAGTTCGGTAAGGTCTGGAATATCAAAGGATGGAATACCCAATAACTCTTCACCTACAGCTGTAGCAGGATTGATAAAGTCAATATGACCTTTCATCGCTTTTTTTATAAGCATTCCCACACTTAACATTCTGTTGATTTCATTTGTTCCTTCATAAATTCTTCCAATTCTGCAATCTCTCCATGCACCCTCCATTGGAGTATCTGCTGAGAATCCCATTCCACCAAAAACCTGTATACCTTCATCAGCAATGTTTTGCATGTCTTCACTGACTGCAACTTTTAAAAGAGAACATTCAATTACATATTCTTCAACTCCTTTAAGTTCTGATTCTTGAAAACTATTTCCACTATCGTGTCTTATTTTAATCCGATCTTCAATGTTTTTTGCAGCTCTGTAGCATGCCGATTCACCGACATATGTATCAGTGGTCATTATAGCAACTTTTTCTTTGATAGCTTCAAAATCTATAATTTTAGTATTAAACTGAATTCTTTCATTAGCATATTGAATTGCATGTGTTGTAACTCTTTTTTGAGCATCTAAGCATGCAACTGCTAGTTTGATTCTTCCAACATTTAATGAGTTCATAGCTATTTTGAATCCACTTCCTCTTTTAGAAAGCATATTTTCGACAGGGACTTTTGTTTCGTTAAAAAATACTTGCCTGGTAGAGGATGAATGTATTCCTAACTTCTTTTCCTCCTCACCCAATGTAATACCATTATCACTCTCATATGGCACTATAAATCCTGTTATATTTTTATCATCTTCTATTCTTGCAAAAACTATAAATATCTTAGCAAATCCTGCGTTTGAAATCCACATTTTTTGTCCTGTAATTTTGTAGTGAGAGCCATCATTTGAAAGCACCGCTTTAGTTTTACCACTATTTGCGTCAGACCCAGCTGAGGGTTCTGTAAGACAATAAGATCCAAAAACTTCACCGCTTGCTAGTTTAGGAACATATTTTTTGTTTTGTTCTTCATTTCCATAAAGAACTATAGGCATTGTTCCGATTCCAGTGTGTGCTCCAAATGCTGTTGATAATGAACCGCAAGCACCTGAAATTGCTTCACAAACTAACATTGTAGAAACGAAACCCATTCCCATACCACCATATTCAACAGGGACAGCAACACCTAGGAAGCCAAGTTCTCCAGCTTTTTTCATAGTATCTTCAGTTAATTGGTAGTCTTTATTTTCAAACCTTTCTCTATGAGGAATAACCTCTTTTTCTATGAAATCTTTAACTGCCTGTTTCATCATTAACTGCTCCTCACTAAAATCCTCTGGTGTAAACACATCATTTGAGTCGGTTTCATTAATTATAAATTCACCTCCTCTTGTAATATTTTGTTCTTTTATTTCCATATTATAATTATTTTAAAAATTCAAAAATTCCTGCAGCGCCTTGACCTGCACCTACACACATTGTTACCATTCCATATTTAGATTTTCTTTCTCTCATTTCGCTAAATAACTGAACTGATAGTTTTGCACCAGAACAACCAAGAGGATGACCAAGTGCAATAGCTCCTCCGTTTACATTTATAATGTCTTTATTTAAATCAAGTTCTCGAATTACTGCTAATGATTGAGATGAGAATGCCTCATTTAGTTCAATCAGATTGATATCATCAATTTTCATGTCAGCTTGTTTTAAAACTTTTGGAATAGCTTTAATTGGTCCAATTCCCATTATTTTTGGAGGAACTCCTGCGACTGCGTAATTAACCAGTTTAGCTATGGGCTCAATATTTAATTCTTTTACCATTTTTTCGCTCATAATTAAAACAAATGCAGCTCCATCACTCATTTGAGAAGAGTTACCCGCAGTAACGCTTCCATTCATTTTGAATACCGGTCTTAGTTTATTTAATACTTTTAAATTAGTATCTTTTCTAGGCCCTTGATCAGTATCAACAGAGTAATTTTTTGTTTCTTTTTGGCCATTTTGATTTAAAAAAGTTTCTTCAACTGTAATTGGAACAATCTGCGATTTAAATTTTCCTTTCGATATAGCATCAACAGCCTTTAGATGAGAATTAAGAGCGAATTCATCTTGATCCTCTCTGCTCACTTTATACTGTTCTGCTACCTGTTCAGCCGTGAGACCCATTCCCCAATAATAATCCTCTTTCCCTTGTTTAGCAATTCCATAATCAGGAACAGTTTTATAACCTCCCATTGGAATGAAACTCATGCTTTCAACTCCACCAGCTATTATACATTCTGCCATTCCAGATTTTATTTTAGCTGAAGCCATTGCTATGGTCTCAAGACCAGAGGCACAGTATCGATTTACAGTGACACCAGGAACATCTTCAACCTTTAAACCCATCAGAGAAATAACTCTTGCGATGTTTAAACCTTGCTCTGCTTCAGGTGTGGCATTTCCAACAATAACATCATCAATTCTAGTTTTGTCCAGTTGTGGAACTTCACTAATCATGTGATTAATTGTTTCTGAGGCAAGTTCATCAGGTCTTTTGAACCTAAACAAGCCCTTTGGAGCTTTTCCGACCGCTGTTCTATATGCTTTAACTATATACGCTTCTTTCATAATTTAATTTCTTAATGGTTTCCCAGTTTTTAAAATGTATTGAATTCTCTCCAACGTTTTTCTTTCAGAACACAAAGAAAGAAAAGCTTCTCTTTCTAAATCCAACAAGTATTGTTCATTAACTAAAGTTGATTCAGATAAATCTCCTCCAGCCATTATATACGCTAATTTATTTGCAATTTTTTGATCGTGCTCAGAAATGAATTTTCCAGCTTGCATTGAGTCGGTCCCCACTAAAAACATCCCTAAAGCTTGTTTACCTAGTACTTTAATATTTTTTTCCCTAATGGGCGGAAGATAACCTGATTCTGATAATAATACAGCATGTTTTTTTGCTATAGAAATTTGGTGATTCTTGTTCATAATTACAGAATCTTTGTTTAAATTAAGTACACCTATGTCATATGCTTCACATGCAGAGGTTGAAGTTTTTGCCATACCTATATTTAAGAAATATTCTTGTAATACGTTTACTTCAACATCATTTTTACTAAATTTTTCTGAGGCTCTTAATGTCATTTCTTTACATCCACCTCCACCTGGGATTAGACCAGCACCAACTTCAACAAGTCCCATATATGTTTCAGCATATACAATAGCTTTGTCACAATGCATAGTTAGTTCACACCCACCACCTAATGTTAATCCATGGGGAGCTGCTATGGTTGGGATACTTGAATATCTTAATCTCATCATGCTATCTTGAAAGACTTTAATTGCCATATTAATTTCATCATACTCTTGTTCCGCAGCCATCATAAAAATGGCACCGAGATTAGCGCCAGCAGAGAAATGCGCTCCTTCATTTCCAATGACAAGACCTTTAAAATCTTTTTCTGCAATATCTAAAGCTTTGTTGATTCCTTGAATTATTCCATCACCCATGGTGTTCATTTTAGATCTGAATTCAAGATTTATTATTCCATCGTCAAGATCTGTTATTATAGAATCAGTATTTTCCCATATCTTTTTGTTTTCGTGAATATTTTTTAAAATAATAAAGGATTCTTGACCTGGTTTTGGAATATAATTTTTAGTTTTTTTATCATAGTAATTAGTAATGCCTTTTTTAACAACATAAAATTTATTAATGTTGTTTTCAATCATTTCTAAAATCCAATTTGCAGGATTATGTCCAATAGATTGCATTAACTCAACGCCTTGTTTTATACCAATAGAATCCCAAATTTGAAATGGTCCATTTTCCCATCCAAATCCAGCTCTTAAAGCGTCATCAACCCTGAACAACTCATCTGAAATTTCAGGAATTCTATTTTGAATGTAAGCAAACATGGATCCAAAATTGTATCTGTAGAACTCTCCAGCTTTGTCATCACCTTTTATCAAAACAGGAAACCTGTCAATTGTTTTACTTATTTTTTTTGCTTTTCCAATTGTTTCAAAAGTTACTTTTTTAGAAGGCGAGTATTCAAGAGTATCAAGATTTAGTGATAATATGGTAGATTTACCATTTTCTTCTTTTATCCTTTTATAAAACCCTCCATTAGTTTTTGAACCTAACCAATTATTTTCCACCATTTTATTTACATATTCAGGAATCTTGAAAGTATCTCTGAATTCATCATCTAAACAATTCTCATAAATACCATTAGCGACATTCACTGTTGTATCCAATCCAACCACGTCACTAGTTCTAAAAGTTGCCGATTTTGGGCTTCCAATAATTGGACCAGTTAATCTATCAACTTCTTCAACAGATAAATCTAATTTTTTTACAATATTTAAAATATTTACCATACCAAAAATTCCAATCCTGTTTCCGATAAATCCAGGTGTATCTTTAGCTAAAACAGAAACTTTTCCTAAAAATCGTTCGCCAAAATCATTTAAAAAAGCAATAATTTCATTTTTACAGTCGGGTCCAGGTATTATTTCGAATAACTTTAAATATCTAGGAGGATTAAAAAAGTGAGTAACAGCGAAATGATTTCTAAAATCTTCCGATCTACCTTCATTCATTTGCTTTATTGGAATTCCTGATGTGTTTGATGTTACAAGAGTTCCTTTTTTTCTATATTTTTCAATTTGTTCAAAAACTATCTGTTTAACATGTAATTTCTCAGTAACAACTTCGATAATCCAATCAACATCACTTATTTTATTTATATCATCACTTAAATTACCTAAAGCTATTCTTTTTGCAAAATTTTTATGATATAATGGTGCTGGTTTTGATTTAATGCACCTTTGAAACATTTCATTAACAATTCTATTTTTAACTTTTTTATTATCTAAGGATAATCCTAAATTTTTTTCATTTTCATTTAACTCACTAGGAGCTATATCTAAAAGAAGAACTTCAATTCCAATGTTGGCAAAATGACATGCTATTCCAGAACCCATTACACCAGATCCAATTACGGCAACTTTATTTATTTTTCTATTCATTTTTTTATTTTTCAAATTACTTTAATAAACTTCTTGAAATAATTATTTTTTGAATTTCTGAAGTTCCCTCATATATTTGAGTGATTTTAGCATCTCTCATTAATCTTTCAACGTGATATTCTTTAACAAATCCATATCCACCATGAATTTGAACAGCTTCAAGGGTATGTTTCATTGCCATTTCTGAAGCAAACAGTTTAGCCATTGAACTTGATAATCCATAAGGTTTGTTATTATCTTTTTGAAAAGCACTTTTTTGAACCAATAACCTAGCTGCTTCAATATCAGTTGCCATATCTGCTAGTTTAAATGCTATTGCTTGGTGCTGACTAATAGATTTTCCAAAAGTTTTTCTTTGTTTAGAATATTTTAAAGACAGTTCATACGCACCTTGAGCAATCCCTAGTGCCTGTGATGCTATACCTATTCGACCACCTTCAAGTGTTTTCATTGCATATTTGAATCCAAATCCCTCAGGGCCTAAGCGATTTTCTTTAGGTACTATAACGTCTTGAAACATAACAGATGATGTGTCAGATGATCGAATACCCAATTTATCTTCTTTAATTCCTGTTGTTAAGCCTTTAGAATTAGCCTCTACTATGAAAGCATTAATTCCTTTATATCCCTTTTCTGAATCTGATTGCGCAATTACAACATAAATACCAGCTTTTTCACCATTGGTTATCCAGTTTTTAGTTCCATTTAGCAAGTAATAATCTCCTTTTTTTATGGCTGTGGTTTTTTGTTGCGTTGCATCAGACCCTGATTCAGGTTCAGAAAGACAAAATGCTCCAATAGTTTTACCAACAGCTAATTTTTTTAAATATTTATCTTTTTGATAATCATCTCCGTATTCTTCAATCCCCCAACAAGCTAATGAGTTGTGAGCTGACATAATTACTGAGCATGAGTTATCCACTTTTGATATTTCTTCAACAGCAATTGAGTAAGAAAGGGTGTCCATACCACCTCCACCATATTTTTGTGAAACGGTCATTCCCAAGAAACCTAATTCAGCCATTCTTTTAACACCAATTTTTGGATACAAAGAATTTGAATCACGACTAATAACACCAGGCTTAAGCTCATTTTGAGCAAAATCTTTTGCAGCTTTTTGAATAAGTAAGTGTTCTTCAGAATAACTTAAGTACATTTTAAAATTTAAAAATATTTTTATTACCTATCAGTTCATTAATTTTTTCAATAACAAAATGAAAATTATTTAAGGATTCTTTTCCAATTTCACCAATTATTTTTTCATTAAATTTTATGACAGCTATCTTTGATAATGCTCTATGAGTTTTACCCATATCTGTTAAATGAATTAAAACACTTCTTCCATCATTTGGATGAGGTTTTCTAATAATTAATTTTTTTTCTTCCATTGATTTAAGTGTTCTTGAAAGACTTGTTGCTTCCATTCCCATTTTTGGTCCAAGAGATGTTGAGGGAGTTCCTTTTTTTGGATCAATACTTAGCAAAGCAAAACCAACGGCCATTGACGAATTATATTTTGCAGCTTCTTCGTTATACATTTTTGAGACACTTTGCCAAGTAGATCTTAAAACGTGATCAATTGTTTTTTTTTGCATGAAAGATTATTGTATTCAAATTTAGAAAAAAATTTATTATGCACGCATAATAAATAATAAATTTTTTTACTTATTATTTTCTAACCATATTTTAGCATTTTCAAATGCTAAAAACCAAGGAGAAACCTGATCTTTTCTGTTTTCGGGATAAAACGGCCAGTTCCATTGAAATGTAGACCTTTCTAGATGTGGCATCATCGCTATATGTCTTCCGTCTTGATTACTTAAAATAGCAGTGTCATAGTTTGAGCCATTAGGGTTCGCCGGATATTGTGAATAGCCATATTTTCCAATTATTTTATATTTATTTTCGCTGTAGGGTAGTATGAATTTTCCTTCGCCATGAGCAGACCAGATTCCTAGTTTAGAACCAGACAAATTTTCAAACATTACTGAGTTGTTTTCTTGAATTTCAACAGATGTAAATATGCATTCAAACTTTTTTGAATCATTATGTGACATGCTTGGTTTTTCGTTGTGATCAGTATGCAGAAGTCCTAACTCAATAAAAAGTTGACATCCGTTACAAACACCAAGAGAAAGTGTATTTTCTCTTTTATAAAAGTTCATTAGGCTTTTTTTAGCTTTTTCATTATAAAGAAATGATCCCGCCCATCCCTTGGCAGAACCCAGAACATCAGAGTTTGAAAAACCACCAACCGCAACTATAAAATCGATGTCTTCCAGATTTTCTCTACCAGAAATCAAATCAGTCATATGAACATCTTTAACGTTAAAACCTGCTAAACTCATCGCATATGCCATTTCTCTTTCTGAGTTACTTCCTTTTTCTCTAATAACAGCAGCTTTAACAGAGCTTTTATTTACTTTTCTAATTAATCCTTTAAAGTTTTTTGGAAAATGATATTTCAAAGGCTGAACTTTATAATTTTCAAACCTCTCTTTTGCTTTAATTTTTCCACTTTGATTAATATCCATCAAATAAGAATTTTTAAACCAAATATCTCTGTAATGATTAATATTAAACTTATTTTGATTGTTATTATGTAAAATAGTTAAAACACCACTATTGTTTACATTACCAATTTTTTTAAAATTAATTTTATTTTTATAAAATTCTTGTTCAACAACTGGTTTTGCTTGAAAAATGATTCCTATATTTTCACTAAAAAATGTTGTTACTGTATCATATTCTTTAAAGAAAGATAAATCAATTTCTGCACCAATCATATTGTTAGGAAAACACATTTCGAGCAAACTAGTAATTAATCCACCCGAGCTGATATCATGGCCTGATGTTACATAATCATTACTAATTAAATTTTGTAAAACATCAAATGTTTTTTTAAAATAGTTAGGGTCTATTACATCAATGGTTTTAGATCCAACTTTACTTAATGTTTGTGCTAGCGCAGAACCACCAAGTTCCTTACTATTATTTGAAAGATCAATATAATATATAGGATCATTATTATTTATAAATCCCGGCTCAATTATTTTATTAATATTATCACAATTTGCAGCTGCTGAAATAATAACCGTACCTGGTGAGACAACTTCTTTGTCTTTGTATTTCTGTTTCATTGAAAGTGAATCTTTTCCAGTTGGAATATTTATCCCTAAATCTATTGCAAAAGATGAGCAAGCTTCAACAGCTTTATAAAGTCTCGAATCTTCTCCAGGGTTTTTACAAGGCCACATCCAATTAGCTGAGAGAGTAACAGATTTTAGTCCTTTTTCTAATGGCGCCCAAATAATATTAGTTAAAGCTTTTCCTATAGCATTTCTAGAACCTGCACTAGGGTCTATTAAGGAAACTAGAGGAGAATGACCGATTGATGTAGCAACTCCTTTGATACCAGAGTAATCTAACGCCATAACACCACAATTGTTTAATGGAAGTTGAAGAGAACCTGTACATTGTTGTTTTGCTACTTTACCTGTTACGCAACGATCTACTTTATTTGTTAGCCAATCTTTACAAGCAACTGACTCCAACGTTAAAACATTATTTAAGTAATTTATAATTTCTGATGAACTATAGTCAAGTTTTGAAAATTCAATTTTTAAAGTAGAATCTTTCATTATTGTTTGAGGAGAATTTCCAAAAAAATCAGATAGAGATAGATCTATAGGGTTTTTAGTTGATAGTTCGGATTGAATTATAAATTTTTTATCACTTCTTACCATTCCTACTTTGTAACAAGGAGCTTTTTCTCTGTCGGCAATATTTTTTAGTGTTTCGTAGTCCTTTTCAGAAATTATAAGTCCCATTCTTTCCTGGGATTCATTACCTATGATTTCTTTAAAAGACAGAGTTTTATCACCAAGTGGAAGATTATCTAAATTAATTGTTCCACCTGTTTCTTCAACCAGCTCAGAAAGACAATTTAAGTGACCACCAGCTCCATGGTCATGAATTGAAATGATAGGGTTTGTATCAGCTTCTACAAAACCACGAATGGCATTAGCTACTCTTTTTTGCATTTCAGGGTTAGACCTTTGGACTGCATTTAATTCTATTCCAGAACTATACTTTCCTGTTTCTGTTGAGGAAACAGCAGCTCCTCCCATACCAATTCTGTAATTATCTCCTCCTAAAACTACTATAATATCATTGCTTTTGGGAATATCTTTTAGACTTTGATTCTTTTTTCCAAATCCAATTCCACCTGCCAACATTATTACTTTATCATATCCTAATAATACATTATCATCATTATGCTCAAACGTAAAAATTGAACCACAGATTAAAGGTTGTCCGAATTTATTACCAAAATCTGATGCGCCATTTGAGGCTTTTATAAGAATATCAAGTGGTGTTTGGTAAAGCCATTCTCTTTTTTTTCCAACCCATGATTTTTTTGAATCAGTTCTAGGGTATGCTGTCATATAAACTGCTGTTCCAGCTAAAGGAAGAGATCCTTTTCCTCCAGCTAATCGGTCTCTAATTTCACCACCAGATCCAGTTGCTGCTCCATTAAAGGGTTCAACAGTCGTAGGGAAATTATGTGTTTCAGCTTTCAACGATATGACAGATTCAAAAGTTGTTTTTTCGTAGAATGAGGGAACATCTGCTCTTGATGGAGCAAATTGCTCAATATTTGGACCTTTAACAAATGCTACATTATCTTTATAAGCCGAGACAATTTCATTTGGATTTATTAACGATGTTTTTTTAATTAGTTTGAATAATGAATCTTCTTTTTCTTTACCGTCAATAATAAATTTCCCATTAAAAATTTTATGCCTGCAGTGCTCAGAATTAACCTGAGAAAAACCAAAAACTTCTGAATCGGTTAGTTTTCTATTTATTTTTATTGATAGGCTCTCTAAATAATTTATTTCTTCAATGCTTAGTGCTAACCCTTCTTTTTCATTGTAATCATTAATGTCATCAATTTCTAATAAAGGGTTAGGTAAAATATTGTTTTTAAAAATATCTTGATTTAATCCATCATACAATTCGAATAACATATGGTCAAAGCTTTTTAAAGATTCACAAAATGGTTTAAAAACTTCGATACGTAAAAGGCCATTAATGGCCATGTTTTGAGCTATTTCAACTGCATTTGTACTCCATGGAGTAATCATTGTTTTTTTTGGACCTAAAAATTCTTTTGAAGAAATTTGATTGCTGTCTATGTACTTACCTACAAAAAGCCATTCCAGCTTTGATATGTTTTTTGAATCTAAATCTTTTGGAGAATCTACTGCGTAAATTAATTCGTTTTTATCTTTGAAAAAAAGAACCATTAAGGGGAATTAAAATTTTAAGTCAAAAATATAAGAAAAAAACCAAACTATATTTGTTAAAATATAAATTTAAACAACGATTATAAAATACTTATTAACATATTTATTTTAAACTCAGTCTAGCCATGTAAAATCCATCAAAGCCAGAGGTTAGTGGACTTATTTTTTTTTCTTCTTCAAGTTTAAAATCTTGTCCCTCCTCAGACTTTAAAAAACTGTTGATTTGATGTTCGTTTTCTGAGGGTAATATTGAACAGGTAGCGTAGACTATTTTTCCATTTTCTTTAATCAGTTTTGAATATTGTTTTAATATTTTTAACTGGGTATCTTTTATTTTATTTAAAAAATCTGGTTGTAATTTCCATTTTGAATCTGGATTTCTTTTTAAAACTCCTAAACCAGAGCATGGAGCATCAATAAGTAATCTATCAATTTTTCCTTTCAATCTTTTAATTGATTTATTATTTTCAATTAATTTAGTTTCTATATTGAAGGCACTATTTCTCTTGGCTCTCTTTTTTAATTGAATTAGTTTGTGTTTGTAAATGTCCATAGCTAAAATTTGACCTTTGTTTTTTGATAAAGCGGACAAATGAAGTGTTTTCCCTCCGGCTCCTGCACAAATATCACAAATTTTCATTCCTGGTTCAATTTTTAAAAATGGTGCTACAAGTTGGGATGAAGCATCTTGTATTTCATACAGTCCTTTTTGAAAAGATTCTTTCTTGAAAAGGTTAACTCTTTTTTTTAGTTTCAATGCATCTGGGTAACCAATAATAGTTTCTGTTGAAATTTCCTCATTTAATAATATTTTTTGCAATTCTGAAGAATTAGTTTTTAAAGTATTCGTCCTTAAAACTACTTCAGCCATTTTGTTTAATTCTGATATTTCTTTTTCCCATTTTTTTTCTCCAATTTCCTCGCATGCCAACTTATCAATCCAGTCTGGAACTGATTCTCTAAATTTTCTAATTTTTGATAGCTCATCAAATTTTCCCTTTATCCTTCTTTTTGGAGTTACTTGGAATTCTGTCCAATTTGGAAGATTAACTCCTTTTAAAACAGCCCAAACAGAAAATACTCGCCACAAATTTTTATATTGAAAGGGTTTTTTAACATCGGCAATTTCTAAGTATAACCTTTTCCATCTTACAATTTCATAGCTAGTTTCAGCAATAAATGCTCTGTCTCTACTTCCCCATCTTTTATCAAGCTTAAGTACTTTTTCTATTGTTTTATCCGCGTAAAAATCTTGATTAAAAACTCCATCTAGTATTTTTATTACTGCTAAAACTAAATTTTTGTGAAGACGCATTTATAAAATTTGCGTAAAGTTAATGCAATAGTCCAGTCTTTAAATATTAAAAGTGACTTAAAGATCTTAATTTTTTTTATTATTTTGAGATTCTCTTAATTTTTCCATCATCTCTCTTCGAAAATCATCCTCGTATCTAAACAACATGTAAGTTTTTCTTAAGGACATGACTTCTTTTAATTCAGAAATTAAATTTGCTCTCAAATCAATTTTTTTCTTTTCATAACTCATATAATTATTTATGAAATTATTGAATTCTTCATCAGAGGGAGTGGAATTTCTTAAATCTTTTCTGAAGTTTTTTCGGTGGTTTCTCATAAGTTTTGTTAGAGAATCTTCGTAATTTTTGTAGGCTATCCAGAATTCTGTTTCAGTCTCTGGATCTAATGATAACTTATCTGTGAGGTATAATTTTTTGTATGCATCAAATTTTTCTTTGCTTAGTTTTGAATCCTGTGAATTAACTGTATTAATTATAAATGAAATGCTTATAAATAAAATTATTTTTCTCATGTTATTCGAATATTAAATTTTCTAAACTTAATGACGATTCGATAAAATAATTTTCAATATCATTATTACTAACTAGGTTCTCGTAAGATAAATCATTAGAATCTAAAATCTCTAAAAATTCAAAATTTTCAAGAGTAATAAGATCGTCATTAATATAATTTATAACATCACTTGAATTGATGTTATTATTAGTTTTTTCAGGATTATTAATAAAGAAGAAGAAGCCAATAAAAATTGCAGCCATAGAACCATATCTTATAAAGTTATTTTTTAAAAATCTTATTTTATTTATATAAATTCTATTAAAAATCTGTTGTTTATCAATTGATTGGAAGTATGAATCTGGAACTAAAAACCCCTTAGGTTTCAAATTAAAATTTTTGAAAGTATTATTATCTATACTCTCAAAATAATCAGAGGGAACTTGGAACCTTTTCTTATTTATTATGTTATTATCAACTCTCATTTAATTATAGACAATAGTTTTATTAAAAGGTTTGATTTTTTGTAATTTCAATCCTGATTTTTTTTACCGCTAAATGATAAGAAGCTTTTAAAGCTCCTACTGAAGTGCCTAAAATTTCAGAAATATCTTTAAACTTCATATTTTGTTCATATTTCATTTGAAAAACTAACTTTTGTTTTTTGGGAAGATTAGCTATTAACAGTTGTAATTTTAATTGAAGAGCATCTCCATCAAAATAGGGGTCTTCTTTTAAATTTTTAGCTAATTTAGTCATCATTTCTTCAGAACTTTGAAAGTATTTTTTCGCTTTAAGTTTAAGAAAATTCAATGATTCATTAGTAGCAATTCTATACATCCAAGTGTATAATTTACTCTCACCTTTAAACTTCTTTATCCCTTTAAATATTTTAACAAATGTATTTTGCAATACATCATCTGCATCATCATGGTTTAATACGATTTTTCTTATATGCCAATATAATGGTTGTTTGTATTGCATTAAGAGATTCTCAAATGCTTTGTCTTGAGTTCGCTTATCTTTTAGTTCATTAACAAGTTGTGTCTCTTTGTTCAAATGGTTTTATTTATAAAATTTTGACTAAAAAAGCCAAAAGAAGTTTAATTGAAAGACTGAAGTTTTATCAATTTTGAATAAATCCCATTAAGCTCGATTAATTCATTGTGTTTACCATTTTCAATTATTTGTCCATTGTTCATTACTAGGATTAAATCAGCTTTTTGTATAGTCGATAACCTGTGTGCTATTATAACTGAGGTCCTGTTTTTCATCAAATTTTCTAAGGCATCTTGAACTAATTTTTCTGACTCTGAGTCCAGAGAAGAAGTAGCTTCATCTAAAATCATAATTGGAGGATTTTTTAGAACGGCTCTAGCAATTGAAATTCTTTGCTTTTGTCCGCCAGATAATTTTTCACCACCATCGCCAACATTAGAATCAAATTTACCGATAGTTTTATTAATAAACTCGTCAGCATTAGCAACTTTAGACGCATTTTTTATCTGATTATGATTTGCATTTAAATTTGATAATGTGATATTTTTTGAAATAGTATCGTTAAATAAAATAGAGTCTTGAGTGACAAGACCAATTAAATTTCTTAAATCCTTTTTAGCCAAATCTTTAATATTAATTCCATCAATTTTTATTTCACCAGATGAAGTGTCATAAAATCTAGGAATTAAATTAGCAATTGTAGATTTTCCACTCCCTGATTGTCCTACGATTGCTATAGTTTCTCCTTTTTTGATTTTAAAGGATAAGTTCTTTAAAATCATTTCTTTCTCATACTTGAAAGAAACATTATGAAAACTCAATTCATTTTCAAAATGAGTTATTTTAACAGGGTTTTTTAGTTCTTTAATTGATGTCTTTGATTCCAATATTTCGATAACTCTTTGCGCTGCTGCATTTCCTTTTTTTATTGAGTAAGAAGCTTTACTTATTGCTTTTGCTGGTGTTAAAACGCCATAAGCTAAACCCATGTATGTTAAAAAAGCAGCTGGTTTCAATTCCAAATCAACTAATACTAATTGTCCCCCATACCAAAGCAAAACTCCTATAACAGAAATTCCTAAAAACTCACTTAATGGACTTGCCAAGTTTTGGCGATTAATTAGTTTGTTTGAAAAATTATAAAATTTATCATTAGTTTTTTTAAATCTGTTCAAGAAAAAAAATTCAGAAACAAAACTCTTGATAATTTTAAGGCCGTGTAATGTTTCTTCTGTTATTGATAATATTTCTGATTGCTCTTGTTGAACTATGTTTGAGGTGTTTTTCAATGTCTTGCCAATTATAGAAATAATAAATCCAGATATTGGTATAAAAAACAGAACAAATAGAGTTAACTTAAAGCTTATTAGAAACATAGCTATTAAAGTAAAAAAAACAGTCAGGGGTTCTCTAACTATCAACTCTAGTACAGATAAAAATGAATGTTGTATTTCTAAAACATCAGCTGTAATTCTAGATATTACGTCTCCTTTTTTTTTCTCAGAAAAAAAGGGGATAGGTAAGCTTATTATTTTTTTATAAACATTTTCTCTAAGATCTTTAAGGATACCATTTCTTAAAAAAGTTATAAAATACATAGCTATGTAGTTAAAAAAATTTTTAAAAAAGAAAAGAATTACTATTGTTGAGATTACAAAAATTAGAGCTTTTTTGGGATCATCTCCAGAAAATAAATAAACCTGATAGTTAAGCCATTCCTCTAAGTTATTCCCAAAATTGGATAAGCTATCAAACTCGGGTTTTGAAAATTTTTGTTTGTCATCACCAAATAATACTTCCAACATAGGCATGAGTGATAGAAATGATAAGGCACTAAAAAAAGCATAAAGAATATTAAAAAAAATATTTAAAAATATAAATTTTTTGTAGGGAATGGCAAATCTAAAAACTTTTCTAAAGTAGGTCATTTATTAAAATTGAAATTCTTTAACAAGTTGATCTATCTTATTTTCCAAAATTTTATTTGAAGCTTCAAACATTTTTTTTGAATCTATTTTCATATTTACACTAAAGTAAAATTTTATTTTTGGTTCAGTCCCACTTGGTCTTATTGCAACTCTTGTGCCATCATTAGATTCAAAAATCAAAACATTAGATTTAGGAAATTTTAAAATTGATTTCAATCCAGTTTGGAGATTATATTTCTCAGATTTCTTATAATCCTCAATGTAAAGTAACTCATTCCCAGCCAATTTACTTATTGGTTTCTCTCTGAAGCCTTTCATAATATTTTTTATTTCATTCAGACCTAGTATTCCTTTTTTCTCAATTGAAATTAATCTCTCTTTGAATAATCCGTATTTAATGTAACAGTTTATAAGATAATTATACAAACTTTCTCCATTACTTTTACATTCTGATCCAAGTTCACATGCTAGTAACAAGCTGGTAATAGCATCTTTGTCTCTTACAAAATCACCTACTAAATATCCGTAACTTTCTTCACCACCTCCAATGAATTTTTGATTAGGGAAGTCATGAATCATTTTAGCAATCCACTTAAATCCAGTCAATCCAATTTTTAAATCTACATTGTGAGCGCTCGCTAAATTTACTATCATTGGAGTGGAAACTATTGTCGATCCAATAAAATAGGATTGATTTAACTCCCCTTTAAACTTAGAAAGCAAATACTCTGTTAAAACAATCATTATCTGGTTTCCGTTGAGAGTTGTATAGCCTCCATTGTCATTTTTTACACCAATACCTAATCTGTCCGAATCAGGGTCAGTTCCAATGAAAATATCTGAATCATTAGCTTTAGCTAAATTTAATACCATTTCAAGCGATTCTGTATTCTCAGGATTTGGTGATTTAACAGTTGGGAAGTTTCCATTGGGAGAAGCCTGTTCTTCTACAATTTTCAAATTTTTATATCCGGCTTGTTTAAGTACTTCTGGTCCAATTTTATATGAAGTCCCGTGTAGAGGCGTAAAAGCAATTTTAAAATTTGCTCTGTTAGATGTTCCTATTTTTCCATTTTTTATTGAATCTTTTACAAAATTTTCATCAATACTTTTATCAATCAATTCAATTAATTCTTCATTTTTTTTAAAATTTATGGAGGAATAGTTAGTATTGTTTATTTCATTGATTAGTTTCTGATCAATTGGCGGAACAATTTGACCTCCATCTTTCCAATACACTTTATATCCATTATAGTCAGGTGGATTGTGAGAGGCTGTTAAAACTATTCCACACAAACAATTTAATTTGATCAATGCATAGGATAGCTCAGGGGTTGGTCTAAGGGAGCTAAATAAAAAAACCTTAATGTTGTTTGCGCTAAAAATTTCAGCTACTTTTTGAGCTAAAAATTCACTATCATTCCTGCAATCGTAAGCAATTACCACTGACTTAAAGTCTTTTTTGAAAATTTTATTAATATAATCTGAGATTCCTTGAGTATTTTTTCCAAAGGTATATTTGTTAACTCTGTTGGGTCCTAAACCAACAATACCTCTCATTCCACCTGTTCCAAAACTTAAGTTGCAATAAAAAGAATCGTTGAATTCTTTAATATCATGTTGTTTGAGTTTATTAATTTTTGAAATTATGCTTTTATCGAAAGCAGGTGAGGTCCAAATAGAGTAGTTTTTTTCAATTAAGTTTTCTTCATTCATTTATTAACTTTTCTGCTATTTTATATTGTTTTTTAATTTTTTTATTTCGTAGTATAATTTCCCCTAAAAATCCCGCTAGAAAAAATTGTGAACCCATAATCATAGTAGCTAATGCTATAAAAAATTCAGGTCTTTCTGTTATCAGTCTTCCTGATGTTTTTATAAAAAGTTTATCAATTCCTAAATAAATTGAAAAAAAGAACCCCACTAATAACATCACTGTACCTATAAGTCCAAAAAAATGCATGGGACGTTTTCCAAATTTATGGATAAACCAAAGAGTGATTAAGTCCAAAAAACCTTTAACAAATCTATCTGCTCCATATTTTGTTTTTCCATGTTTTCTTGGATGGTGTTTCACAATCTTTTCAGTGATTTTTACAAATCCAGCATTTTTAGCTAGTACTGGAATATATCTATGCATTCCCCCAGTTAATTTAATTTCTTTAATCACAGCTATTTTGTAAGCTTTTAATCCACAATTAAAATCATTTAATTTAATTCCTGAGGTTTTTCTCGCAGCCCAGTTAAATATTTTAGACGGAAAGTTTTTAAATATTATGGAATCATATCTTTTCTTTTTCCAACCTGAAACTAGATCAAAATTTTCATTAAAAATTTTATTAAACATTGATGGTATTTCATTTGGATCGTCTTGAAGGTCTGCATCCATAGTTATAACAACTTCACCTTTTGCTAAATCAAAACCAGCACAAAGAGCTTGAGATTTTCCATAATTTCGTAAAAATTTTATTCCTTTTAAATTTGTAGAGCTTTTGCAAAGTTGAGTTATAATATTCCAAGAATTATCCGTACTTCCATCATCAACGTAAATAATTTCATACTTAATTTTCATAGATGAAACAACTTTAATAATTGCCTTATTTAGTTCAATTAAAGAATCTTCTTCGTTAAATAAAGGAATTATTAAAGAAAGTCGCATTAAGAAACATTTTTTGATTTAATAAATAAACCCAAAATCACACTGTATACAAATCCAAAAAGTACTGAAAAAAATAAAATAAAAGGATAAGTTAGATAAGTCCAAGGCATTGAAATATCTATAAATTCACTCAAGCTCATATTTGCTAGGAATTCAGGATTTTTTTCCATTGTATCATAATATGAAATTTCTAAAACCTTATTCATAAAATCAGGCTCCAAAAAATTTGTTAATAATAAAGTATAAACAATAGAAAGAATAGCAATAATCAAAGATATCCCGGTTCCTATTTTTCTAGTTTCTACCCAGGTAATAGTGTTAGAATTAGCCTTTTTAAATGCTAAACAAGCAATTGTAATGCCTGAAAATTGAATTAAAGCATTGATAATTTGAGTTGATGTACTGTTTTCATAATGCGCTCCTAAAAAAAATAACATTATTGCAAATGAAATTAGAGTGATTCCAGTCCAAGTCCCGTATTCCAACATGTATTTTTTTAGATCAATTTCTTTCATTTTTGATTTTTTGTTTTTATTAATTTAAGAGTAAAAGTAATTAGAATTTATTAATTCACTTGTTTTATAAAATTCAAATATTCTAAATAAGTATACTTTAGTTGCATGTTTCTAAAAAAGAATTAAATTTGCAAACTATTTATTTACAGAATGAAAGCAGGTATACACCCAGAAAATTATAGACTAGTTGCATTCAAAGATATGTCTAACGACGATATTTTTTTAACTAAATCAACAGTTGAGGCAAAAGAGACAATAGAACACGAAGGCTCTACTTATCCCTTGGTTAAACTCGAAATTTCTAGAACTTCCCATCCATTTTACACTGGTAAGACAAAACTCATTGATACAGCTGGAAGAATTGATAAGTTTAAAAATAGATACGCTAAGCTAAAAAAATAATTACTTTTTATAAACTCTTTTTAAATTTAGTTGATTAACTGGATTGGATTTTATTCCATGTACATTTTTTTTAGAAAATCTCATAACTTTATCATAATATAAAGGAATAATAGGTGCTTCATTTATAATCATTTGATCAAGTTCGGAATAAATTTGATTTCTTAAATCTGTAGATTGCTCTTTATAAGATTTAAGATAATTTTTATCAAAAATTAAATTTTCAAAATGTGTATAGTTAGGGCCGTTAGGTGCTTTGTTTTTTGAATAAAATAAGGATAGATAATTTTCAGCATCAGGATAATCTGCAATCCAACTTGCTCTAAATAATTGTAATTTACCGTTTGATTTTGCTTGCCTTAAAGCTGAAGGTGGCATAATATTAATTTTTATATTAATTCCAATTTCTAGAAGTTCTCTTTGTAAGAATTCTACTATGTCTATATAGTTAGCATCAGTTGATAATTCTAAATTTATTATTTTTTTACCAGTCTCATTTTGATAATCAGTTAAAAATTTTTTTGATTTTTCAAAATTATATTCAAAACCTATGGTGTTAATATTTTCACTTAATCCTGTTGGAATAAATCCTTTGTTTGCGGGATAACCTATGTTATTCCTTAAGTATTTCATCATCTTTTTTCTGTCAATTCCGTAATTAATGGCTAATCTTAAATTCTTATTATTGATTGGTGAATCTTTTTTTCCAAGAAAGAATCCTATATATTCGGTATTTAAATATGGACCTGAGCTCAGGTTTACAGAAGTCTGGTAATCCTTTTTTAAATCACCGTTAACATTTAATAATTGATCTTTAAAGGAGGAGTCTATGGAATTAATGAAGTCTAATTTATCTTGAGCAAATTCCATAAATTCACTTTTTTTATCAGGTAGAAGCGTTATTGAAATAGCTTCAAGATAAGGTAATTGAGTTCCGCTATCGTCTTTTTCAAAATATTGATTATTTTTTCTTAAAACTAGTTTAATGTTTTCTTCCCATCTCTTGAATTTAAAAGGTCCCGTTCCAATTGGGTTTTTCCCGAATCTTACACCATAATATTCGATAGCTTCTTTAGGAACCGCAGAACAATACTTCATAGTTAATATTCCTAAAAAGGCAGCAAAAGGGTTTTTTAAATTGATTGAAAAAATACTGTCGTTCTCAGCTTTAAAATTTTTAACATTATTTAATACCCATGACCCAGGCGAACTCAGTTCAGGATTTTTTAACCTATTTAAACTATACTCAAAGTCGTAGGCATTAACTGTTCTGGTAGAATCAACACCAAAAATTTTTGATTTATGAAAAAATATATTTTTTTTTATTAAAAAACTGTACTTAATTCCATCATTAGAAATTTTCCAACTTTTTGCTAAATCAGGTTTAATGTTTAAGGAATCATCTAATTGAACTAATCCATTAAAAATTTGGTTTACTGGCCATATGTTTCTTAGAGTGTTAGAAAATGCAGGATCTAGTGAACTAATGTTAGAATGCTCATTGTATCTAAAAATAGTATTTTCATTTAATACAGATTTTTTTGAGCAACTTAGGTTGATGAAAACCATAAAAATAATAACGATAAAATTACATTGATTTTTGTTCATTATAAATCCTGTTATATTTGTAAGCTAAAATAAGTTATTCAACTTAAATGAATAAAAAATTTAAAGTAGCATTAACCACTCTTGGTTGTAAATTAAATTATTCTGAAACTTCAACTATTTCAAGACAATTTACGTACAATGGATATGAACTGGTAAAATTTGATGAATTTTCAAATTTATATGTAATAAATACCTGTTCAGTCACGGACAATGCGGACAAACAATTTAAATCTTTTGTAAAAAAAGCTCTAAAAATAAATTCTAATGCCTTTATTGTAGCTATTGGTTGTTATGCCCAATTAAAACCTAAAGAACTTGCTAATGTTAATGGTGTTGATTTAGTATTGGGAAGTCACGAAAAATTTAAAATTTTAGATTATTTAAATGATTTAAGTAAAAATGATTTTGGAGAAATACATTCATGTGAAATAGGCGAAACAAATTTTTATAAATCGAGCTATTCGATTGGTGATCGTACTAGATCTTTTTTAAAAGTTCAAGATGGATGTGATTATAAGTGTAGTTACTGTACAATTCCTTTAGCCAGAGGAATCTCACGTAGTGATTCACTTACAAATATTATTTCTTCTGCCAAGTCAATTTCTGAGTCTGGAATAAAAGAAATTGTTTTAACTGGCGTAAATATTGGTGATTATGGAAAAGGAGAGTTTGGCAATAAAAAACATGATAACACCTTTTTAGATTTAATTTCTGAATTAGATAAAGTTAATGGTATTTCAAGAATTAGGATTTCGTCTATTGAGCCCAATTTACTTTCTAATAAAATAATTCATTTTGTTGCCAATAGTAATAAGTTTGTCCCTCATTTTCATATTCCTCTACAAAGTGGTAGTAACAAGATATTGAATTTAATGCAAAGAAGATACAAGAGAGAATTGTATTTTGAAAGAGTAAATTATATTAAATCCTTAATGCCTGATGCTTGCATTGGTGCAGACGTCATAGTTGGATTCCCTGGGGAAACTGATGAACTTTTTTTAGAAACATATAAATTTATTGCTGATTTAGATATCGCATATCTACATGTTTTTTCATATTCTGAACGAGATAATACAAAAGCTTGTGATTTTTTAAATGTTATTCCTAAGCAAATTAGATCTAAAAGAAGCAAAATGTTAAGATCACTCTCTGTAAAGCTGAAAAGAAATTTTTATCGTTCACAGCTTGAATCTAGTAAAAACATATTGTTTGAATCCGAAAATAAAAAAGGGTTTATTTATGGATTTTCGGAAAATTACGTAAGAGTTAAAACTCCTTGGAGAAAAAAATTAGTTGACTCAATAGTAGATTGCGAGTTGAAAGAAATTTCTGAAGATGGTTATGTGATGTCAGAAATTAATAAAAAATTAGTTATAGCCTGATTCCAATTGGAAGAAGTTCTTTAAATTCTTTATTTTTTTTTATAAATTTTCTTATTTCGGGGGAGGTTGGCATAATTCTGATATTCTTCTCTTTTATGATTTCGAAAACTTCCCTAATGAATTTTTCTTGAAAATCGCTATCTGTATTAGATTTCGGAACAATCAGTTTGGTTAAAAATATCTTTCTGTCTTGCAGGGCATATTCAATCTTGGCTAGATCTTCTTCAATTTCAACCTCAAATTGTCTCAAGAAAGTATTGTCGTTAATAACTAGATTATCCATTTAATTTTAATAATTAATTTTGTAATCGATTACAAATATACTAAAAATAGATTTCAAGAAATATTAATCTATTAAAAGCTAAAAAATGATACATGTTTATTTAATGCCAGGTATGTCTGCAAACTCTTTAATTTTTGAAAAAATTAAATTTCCTAAAAACTTTGAATTACATAAGTTAGACTGGATAAGTCCCAATATTGATGAATCAATAGAGAATTATGCTGAAAGATTGTCAGAAAAAATAGTTCACAAAAACCCAGTTTTAATTGGTGTTTCCTTTGGAGGGATATTAGTCCAAGAAATATCAAAAATTATAAAAGTTAACAAGCTAATAATTATTTCTAGTATAAAGTGTAATAAAGAAATGCCCTCACATATGAAATTTGGTAAAATCACCAAAAGCTATAAGCTTCTTCCTGTAAAATGGATTAATGATTTCGAATCTTTAATTTCATTTGTTTTAGGTCCTAAAATTAAAAAAAGAGTTGATTTGTACAGAAAATATCTTTCTGTTAGAGATGAAAATTATTTAAGTTGGTCATTAAGGGAAATGATTGAGTGGAAACAATCTAAGCCTTTAAAAAATATAATTCATATTCATGGAACTAAAGATTTAGTTTTCCCAACTCTTTACATAAAAAATTTTATTGAAGTTCCAAGGGGTGATCACGCTATGATATTAAAAAGAGCTGAATGGATTAATCAAAACCTCCCAAAAATGATCATGTAAATTTTAAATCCTTTTCATTTGTTGTTGCATCATTTTGATTTGATCTGATAACATTTTTTGAGTATCTATTTTTTTAGCCTCATTTAAAAGTGTTGTAGCTTCTCTCTTCCTTCTTTTTTGAATCAAAATACCTGCTAAACTTAATTTTGCCATTGCTAGGTCATGATTCATAGAAAGGCCTATTGAAATTGCTTTTTTAAAATATTTTTCAGCTAAAGTTAAATTAGTTTGAGAAGATATTACGCCTCTTAGGTAGTTATAGTATCCGACTTGTTTTTTTGTTAATGCACTTTCAGGATTTTTAATTTTATCAAGCCATTTTTCAGTCCCATTAAAATCTTGTTTTCTTAATCTTAAAAAAGCAAGTATAATAATCTCGTTTTTGAAATATAAAAGAACAAATATTAGAACTAAAAAAATTAATGCTATTCCATTTCCAATATTGTTTTCATAAAATTGAAAAATAGAGTAGGCTAATGTTAATAGTGCTAGAATGAGTTTAATATATTTTGGGTACATAAGTTATTTTTTTTAGAAATTATCCCTTAATTTTTTTTTATAAATTAGATTTGAGTTAGTAAAAAGATATTGTATATTTGGCCGAATTTGAGTAAAAATAGTTAATTAATCGTAATGAAAAGAACTTTTCAACCATCAAAAAGAAAAAGACGTAATAAACACGGCTTTAGAGAAAGAATGTCTACTCCGAGTGGTAGAAAAGTATTATCAAGTAGAAGATCTAAAGGCAGAAATAAGGTATCTGTTTCTTGCGAACCAAGACACAAAAAATAAGTGAATAAAAATTTAAAAAAAATTAAGGTGTTACTTATCAAGTAACACCTTTTTTTATATATATTCATTAACTAAATTTTAAATAGTAAATGCCATTAAGAAAAGATTTAAAAAGTATATTAATAATTGGATCAGGCCCAATTATAATAGGACAAGCATGTGAGTTTGATTATTCTGGATCTCAAGCACTTAGGTCACTTAGAGAGGATGGAATAAAAACAATTTTAATTAATTCTAATCCAGCAACAATCATGACCGATCCAGTCATGGCTGATCATGTTTATTTAAAACCGTTGACCACTAGTTCAATAAAGGAAATATTGGCAACACATGATATTGACGCTGTTTTACCCACAATGGGTGGTCAGAGCGCTTTAAATCTTTGCATTGAAGCAGATGAAAAGGGAATTTGGAATGATTTTGATGTAGAAATAATTGGAGTTGATATTGATGCTATAAATATCTGTGAGGATAGAGAACAGTTTAAACAACTTTTAAAGAAAATTAATATACCTGTTGCACCTGCCAAAACTGCTACTTCTTTTTTAAAGGGTAAAGAAATTGCTCAAGAGTTTGGTTTTCCCCTTGTTATAAGACCATCATTTACATTAGGTGGAAGCGGAGCTTCACTTGTTTACAAAGCTGAAGATTTTGATGAATTGTTAACTAGAGGTTTGGAAGCGTCACCAATACACGAGGTGTTAATTGACAAAGCTTTAATGGGTTGGAAAGAATATGAACTGGAACTTTTGAGAGATAAAAATGATAATGTAGTAATTATCTGTACGATAGAAAATATGGATCCAATGGGTATACATACAGGTGACTCTATAACTGTTGCACCTGCTATGACTCTTTCTGATACAGCTTATCAAAGAATGAGAGATATGGCTATAAAAATGATGAGAAGTATTGGAGATTTTGCTGGAGGATGTAATGTTCAGTTTGCAGTTAGTCCAGATGAAAAAGAGGATATAATTGCAATTGAAATTAATCCAAGGGTGTCGAGGTCATCAGCTCTTGCTTCTAAAGCATCTGGCTATCCAATTGCAAAAATTGCAAGTAAATTAGCTATTGGTTATAGTTTAGATGAGTTGGATAATCAAATAACAAAATCAACATCTGCATTATTTGAGCCAACCCTTGATTATGTTATTGTAAAAATACCAAGATGGAATTTTGATAAATTTGAAGGATCTGAAAGAACTTTGGGGCTTCAAATGAAGTCAGTTGGTGAAGTCATGGGTATTGGTAGATCTTTCATGGAAGCTCTTCACAAAGCAACTCAATCTCTAGAAATAAAAAGAAATGGAATAGGTGCCGATGGAAAAGGATACACAGATTATGAAACAGTTATCAGTAAATTAACCCATGCATCTTGGGATAGAGTTTTTGTTATTTACGATGCAATTAAAATGGGAATTTCTTTAAATCGCATCCATGATATTACAAAAATTGATATTTGGTATTTAAGACAATATGAATCTTTGATTAATCTTGAAAAAGAAATATGTAAGTTAAATGTTGATCAAATTTCAAAAGAATTATTATTAGAAGCAAAGAAAATGGGATTTGCTGATAGGCAAATTGCTCATATGTTGGGTTGCTTGGAAAGTGTTGTTCATAAAAAAAGAAAAAGTCTAAATATCAATAGGGTTTTTAAACTAGTTGATACATGTGCTGCTGAGTTTAAGGCAAAAACACCTTATTATTATTCAACTTTTGAAGAATCAATTCAACTGGCTGATGGTTCCATTATTACTCAAAATGAGAGTGAAGTAACCAAAAGAAAAAAAATTATCGTGTTGGGCTCTGGACCAAATCGAATCGGTCAGGGTATAGAGTTTGATTATTGTTGTGTTCATGGTGTTCTAGCTTCGTCTGAGTGTGATTATGAAACAATAATGATTAATTGTAATCCTGAAACTGTTTCAACTGACTTTGATATTGCCGATAAACTATACTTTGAACCTGTGTTTTGGGAACATATATATGACATAATTCAACATGAAAAACCAGAGGGAGTTATTGTACAATTGGGAGGCCAAACTGCACTTAAATTAGCTGAAAAACTCGATAGGTATGGTATTAAAATTATGGGCACAACTTATAAAGCACTTGATTTGGCTGAAGACAGAGGAAGTTTTTCTACGTTACTAAAAGATAACAATATTCCTTACCCTGAATTTGGTGTTGCTGAAACTGCCGATCAAGCACTTATTCTCGCTGATAAATTAGATTTTCCAATTTTAGTAAGACCTTCCTATGTTTTAGGAGGTCAAGGAATGAAAATTGTTATTAATAAGCAAGAACTTGAAGCTCATGTCGTTGATTTATTACAAAAAATTCCGAATAATAAACTATTATTGGATCATTATTTAGACGGAGCAATAGAGGCCGAAGCTGATGCCATATGCGATGGTGAAAATGTACTTATCATTGGAATTATGGAACATATTGAGCCGTGTGGAGTTCATTCTGGTGATTCCAACGCCACGCTTCCTCCCTTTAATTTAGGTAAACTTGAAATGCAACAAATAATTGACCACACTAAAAAAATTGCACTTTCTTTAAATACTGTAGGATTAATTAATATACAATTTGCAGTAAAAGATGAAGTTGTCTATATTATTGAAGCAAATCCTAGAGCTTCAAGAACTGTCCCATTTATAGCAAAAGCTTATAAACAGCCATATGTTAATTATGCCACAAAAGTTATGTTGGGTAAATTAAAAGTTTCAGAAATAAAATACAATCCTGTATTGAAAGGTTTCGCAATTAAACAACCTGTCTTTTCCTTTAATAAATTTCCAAATGTAAATAAAAGTTTGGGTCCTGAAATGAAAAGTACTGGGGAAAGTATTCTGTTTATTGATGATTTAAAAGATGATCAATTTTATGAATTATACTCAAGAAGGAAAATGTATTTGAGCAAATAATTTTATTAAATTATATTAGAGTCATGGAAATAGTTTTGCTTATTGCATTATTAGCTGCGATTGCTTTAATTTTTTACATTCAATGGAGTAATAAAAACTCTAACTCATCGGATGACTTATTAGTTCAATTAACAAATAACCTGAGTAATGAAATTCAGAGTATTAGAAAAGAAGTTGGAGAAAATTCTGAAAAAAATAGATTAGAAATTGAAAGTAAACTTTCAAGTATAAACAAAGAAATTAATAATTTTCATAAATCTTCAAATGAAAATATTCAAAAACAATTTTCTGAATCCAACAAAGTTATTAAAGATGTTACTGAGGTTTTAGGAGAAATTAAGGGAACAAATAAGCAAGTCTTAAGTTTTGCTAATCAGATGAAATCTTTAGAAAAAATATTAAGCAATCAAAAGCAAAGAGGAATTCTTGGAGAAATACAACTTGAAAATTTATTAGCTAATGTTTTGCCACCAGAATTATTTCAAATGCAATATAATTTCAAAAGTGGAGAGGCAGTTGATGCGGTTGTAAAAGTAGGTGATTTTTTAATTCCTGTGGATGCCAAATTTTCTTTGGATAACTATAACAAGATGATAGAAAGTAGTGACCAAAATGAGATAGAAAACTTGGAAAAGAAATTCAAGTCAGATATTAAGCTAAGAATCGATGAAACTTCAAAATATATTAGACCCTCTGAACAAACAACTGATTATGCATATATGTTTATACCTGCTGACGGACTTTACCAAGATTTATTAAATAGTAGAGTAGGTACTTTACAAATTAATTCAAAAGATTTAGTTTCTTATGCTTATTCAAAAAAAGTGATGATAGTTTCCCCCATGAGTTTATTTCCAATGCTTCAAATAACTGTTAAAGCCTTACACAATTTAAAGGTTGAGGATTCAATTAATGATGTATTAAAGAATGTCGATAAGCTTTCCAATCATTTAAATGCATACAAAACATACCATGATAAATTAGGAAATACCTTGGGAACGGTGGTAAATCATTACAACGATAGCACAAAAGAATTTAAAAAAATTGATAAAGACGTTATCAAGATATCATCAGGAAATTCACAATTAAATATAAATTCTGAGTTAATTGAAAAACCTCAGTCCATAAATTAAATTCCTGTATAATTCCAAGGGTTAATATTCTTTAATTCATTTTTAATTTTATCATCAATATTAAGTGTTTCAATAAAATCATGAATTGTTACTTGGTTTATTGAGGAATTTTTTCTTGTAAGCGCTTTTAGTGCTTCATAAGGATTAGGATAGCCCTCCCTTCTTAGAATTGTTTGTATTGCCTCAGCAACGACTGCCCAATTTTTATTTAAGTCACTTTCAATTTTAGCTTTATTAACAATTAATTTATTTAAGCCTTTAATAGTTGAATTAATAGCAATTGAAGTATGACTAAAGGGTACACCTATATTTCTTAAAACAGTACTATCAGTAAGATCTCTTTGAAGCCTTGAAACAGGTAATTTTGATGCTAAATGTTTAAAAATAGCATTTGCAATTCCTAAATTTCCCTCTGAATTTTCAAAATCAATTGGGTTTACTTTATGTGGCATAGCTGAAGAACCAACCTCATTTTTCTTTATTTTTTGTTTAAAATAATCCATTGATATATAGGTCCAGATATCTCTGTTAAAATCAATTATAATTGTATTGATTCTGCTTAAACAGTCACAAAGAGAAGCTAAATGGTCGTAGTGTTCAATTTGGGTAGTTGGAAAAGAATATTTAAGTCCTAAATCATTAACTAATTTTGTACCAAAACTTTTCCAATCGATTAAAGGAAATGCTACATGATGGGCATTAAAGTTTCCTGTAGCTCCACCAAATTTAGCAGCAATTGGGATAGTATTTAAGAATTTTAATTGCTCTTCAATTCTTTTGTAAAAAACCATAAATTCCTTTCCTAATCTTGTAGGTGAAGCTGGTTGACCATGAGTTCTGGCAAGCATGGAAATTTTTGAATATTCTTCACTTTTTTTGTTTAACAATTCTAATAATTCGTTAAGCTCTGGAATATATATATCATTTAAAGCATTTTTAATTGAAAGAGGAATTGCAGTATTGTTTATGTCTTGAGAAGTTAGGCCAAAATGAATAAACTCTTGAAATTTATCTAAATTCAACTCTTTGAATTTATTTTTTAAAAAATACTCAACTGCTTTAACATCATGATTTGTTTCTTCTTCAATTTTTTTTATCAAAACGGCATCGTTTTGGGAAAAATTTAAATATATATTTTTTATTTTTTTAACTGAACCCTTAGGAAATTTCTTTAAATATGGGATTTCAGTTTTCGTTAAAGCAATAAAATATTCTATTTCTACTAAAACTCTATATTTAATTAAAGCCTGTTCAGAGAAAAAATCTATAAACTTTTTAGTTTTTTCAGAATACCTTCCGTCAATTGGAGAAATAGCATTTAATGAATTACTTTTCATATACTTTTTTTAAAAGTTTACAAAGTTAACTTATTTAGAACTTACTTTCTATTTAAGACCTTAAACTCTTCGTAACAACCACTAATTGCATCTAAAATTTGGAGATCATTTGCTGTCAAAATAAAGTTATCTGAGTAATTACAATTTCTTAAGATCTCATCAATATCTACTTTTTCAACTTGTAATAGTTCTTTTAATGTTTCCCTGTCGAATTTTGAAGCTAATAATTCTCTTATCCTATAATCATCCTTCATTTGTTTTAATTTTTTTAATTGTTTGGGATTTTTTCCAAATAAATTATATAAGAAATCAGCAGGGTTAAAAATTGAGTTAACTATCTTCGAAAAAGCTCCAACATTCCTAGATCCTCCTTCATAACCCTTTGATGGTAAACCTGGAATACTATATCTAAATGATCTACTAATAGGTATATTTCTGGCATCAATTTCTAAATAACCAGTTAGTTTATAAGGACTCACAATAACCTCTTCAAGCGCATATGCAAGTTCTGTTAATTGTATTTTAGAGTTCTCAAATTTTAGCAAATCATTTGTAACTCTTACTTTAATTGGTTTGTAACCTAAATAAGACAAATATAAAGTATCATTAAGTTTTGCAGCAATTTCAAATTTTCCTTTTTTATCTGAAATTACTCCAGTTACTTGATTAAGATTTATAACGTGAACACTTGCAATTGGAGAATTATCTTCTGCATTTTCAACATACCCTTTTAAAGTTTGTGTTTGAGTATATCCATGACTAGAAATTAAGCTTAATAGTATTAAAATAAATAGATTCTTTTTTATTTTACTCATTTATATGACGAAAATACAAACTAAAAACATGATTATGTAAATAAAAATTTATTTAAAATATAATTAACTTTTAATTTCTTTTATAAAGTCGATTAACTTTGACATTGCAATAGCCCGGTGACTAATTTTATTTTTAATCTCAATGGATAATTCAGCAAAACTCTTATTCAGCCCCATAGGTTTAAAAATGGAATCATAACCAAAACCATTTTTACCTTTTCTCTTGTAAAGAATTTCTCCGTTTACTATACCCTCAAATTGATAAATTTGCTGTTTAAAAATTAGTACAATAATTGTTTTAAATCTTGCCTTTCTATTTTTTTTATTTTTTAGTAATTCTAATAATTTATTAATGTTTTTGTTAGAATTACATTCGATTCCAGCAAATCTCGCAGAATGTACGCCTGGTTTTCCATTTAAAACTTCGACTTCTAGTCCAGTATCATCAGCGAAAACATTTACACCAAATTTAGAATGAATAAATTCGGCCTTAAAAGTAGCATTTCCCTCAATAGTTTCTTCATTCTCAGGTATTTCATCATAAAAGTTTAATTCATTAAGATTTCCTAATTGAATTTTTTTAGGAATTATTTTTTCAATTTCTAAAAATTTATTTTCATTTCTTGAAGCAAATATTAATTTCATTTTTATTGATTATGGTATGGATGGTCATTAACAATAGTAAACGCTCTATATAGTTGTTCTACAATAAAGAGTCTAATTATTTGATGTGAGAAAGTCATTTTTGATAATGATATTGTTGAATTAGAACGCATATAAATATTTTCAGAAAATCCATATGCTCCCCCAACAACAAAAACTATATTTTTTTTTGAGATTATCAAACTGTTTTCGATAAATTTTGAAAAATCAGTAGAAGAATAGGTTTTTCCTCTTTCGTCAAAAAGAATAACCTGATCATCTATATTTATTTTTTCTAAAATCTTGATTCCCTCCTTTTTTTTAATTTCATTATGACTTACCTTTTTTATTTTAAGATTATTTAGTTCTATAAGTTCAAATTTTACATAATAATTTATCCTCTTAATATAGTTTGAAATTAGAGATGCTAAAAAATTGTCTGATGTTTTTCCAACAACTAATAACTTAATTTTCATTAAATAAACAATTGGGTTAATTTTATGAAACAAATATAGTTATATGGGTTTGTTTACAACTAACTTTATTAATTCACTAATTAATAATTTTTTTAATTTTCTAAGAAAAATTAAATTTAAAAGTCTTTATGGTTTTTCTTTGTATGAATTATTTAGATTATATCTAACTGGGCTTTTAAAAGGGTCAATTACAACCAGAGCTGGAAGTATTTCTTTTAGTTTTTTCATGGCTTTTTTTCCTTTTGTATTGTTTGTACTGAATTTAATTCCCTTTTTCCCAATTGAAAATTTTGATCAGATTTTTTTAGACTTAATTGAGTCATTAATTCCAAAAGAATCTTCAAATTTTTTTCATGAAATTTTTATTGATATTAATAGTAAAAAGAGAACTGGATTACTTTCAACTACCCTTTTTTTATCTATAATTTTAATTGGTAATGGAGTAAATTCTATTTTTTCAGGATTTTCAGATTCATATCATATTGAATTTTCAAGAAATTTCATAAAACAATATTTGTACGCTGTTATGGTTGGTTTAATATTAGTATTAGTTGTATTATTTGCAACAATCTTTTCAATTTTTTTTGATTTTTTAATTACCAAAAATATTGTTATTATTTCCTTTATCTTTTTTCTATTAAAGTATGTTTTTTTAATTTTAATTGCACTTGTGTCTTTTTCCTCCTTATATTTTTTTGGGACCATTCAAGGAAGAAATTTAAAATTTTTTTCACCTGGATCCGTTATGACTACTTTATTATTATTACTTTCTACTTATTTTTTTGGAGTTTATATTGATAATTTTTCAAATTATAATGAACTGTATGGGTCAATTGGGGCTGTAATTATCATGATGTTATTTATATGGGTTAATTCAATATCATTACTACTTGGCTTTGAACTAAATGTTGTTATTTACAAAATGAAGAATAATTAAAATGAATTATTTTATTGACGTAATTGTTCCTTTACCACTTAATAATTTATTTACTTATAAAGTAAATAAAAAAGAGTATGAATATATTAAAATAGGTTTTAGAGTGATAGTGCCTTTCGGAAAATCTAAATTCATCACTTCTTTGGTAGCTAAAAAACATAACCAAACACCAGATTTTTATTCACCAAAAGAAATAGAATATATCCTAGATAAAGAATCAACAATCAATGACAATCAGTTAAAATTTTTTAAATGGATATCCGAATATTACATGTGTCCAATTGGACAAGTAATTAAAGTTGCTCTACCTAAATTATTATTATTAAAAAGTGAAAGCGAAATAGTTCTAATTAATGAAAATGATGACATTCTTTCGCTATCTAACGATGCTAAACAAATATTTGATCTTTTAAAAATTAATAAAAAAATTACTTATAAAGAAATCATTTATGTTCTAAAAAAACGAAATATAAATAAAACTATTATAGAACTAAGTGATTTAAATTTAATCAAACTAAAGGAGGAAGTATACGATTATTTTAAACCAAAAACCATTACTAAAATTAGTTTTAAAAATTGGCCAATAAATGACGTTGAAAAATTTGATTTATTGAATTTATTGAAAAGAAAAAAATCTCAACAAAAAGTTATTGAAATTCTTTTCAAATATTCGAAAGATAATTATCCCTCAATAAAAGAGCTCACCAAATTAAGTAAAGTTTCAAGGGCGACTATTAATAGTTTAATTGATTCTCAAATTCTAATCAAGAAAACAGAAATAATCAATAGGACTCAATTTAATTATTGTAAAAAAGATAAAATAAAGAATCTTAATAATGCTCAAAATAAGGCTTTGGATCAAATAATTAAAAAATTTAATCATAAAAATGTTTGTTTACTACACGGTATTACCTCTTCTGGAAAAACTGAAATTTATGCTAGTTTAATTTCCAGATATTTAAAAAATAATGAACAAGTTTTATACTTAGTTCCTGAAATTGCACTAACTACTCAGTTAATATCTCGTTTGAAAAAATATTTTGGTGACTCTTTGGTGGTTTACCATTCCAAATATTCCGCTGAGCAAAGAACAGAAATTTGGAAAAAAGTAATAAATAATGAACAAAAAGCAAGGGTAGTAATTGGCGCTAGATCATCAATTTTTTTGCCTTTTAAATATTTGGGTTTGATTATAATTGATGAAGAGCATGAAAATGCTTATAAACAATTTAATCCTAGTCCAAGATACCATGCTAGAGATGCTGCTATTTTTTTAGGAAGAATTCATAAAGCAAAAACTTTATTAGGCTCAGCCACACCTAGTGTAGAATCGTATTTTAATGCAATTACAAACAAGTATGGTCTAATCAAACTTGATAAGAGATTTGGTAATGTTAGCTTACCTAAAATCATTGTAAACGATTTAAAAGAATCCAAATCAAAAAAAAATTTTTCAGGAAATTTTTCACAATTATTGATAAAAAATATAAGAGATGCAATTGACAATAACGAACAAATTATATTATTTCAAAATAGAAGAGGACACTCTCCTTATTTAGAATGCAGTTCTTGTGGATTTGTATATCAATGTATTAATTGTGATGTTAGTCTAACGTATCACATAGATACAAATCAATTAAAATGTCATCATTGTGGATATAATGAAAAAAATAACATTAGATGCAAAAAATGCTCTAGTGATAATATTTTAAAAAGAGGAGTGGGTACTCAACAAATTGAAGAGGAGATTAAACAAATTTTTCCTCTTATTAATGTAAAAAGAATGGATCATGACTCAACAAGGAAAAAAAATTCTTTTCAAGAAATAATTAATGGTTTTGAACAAAATGATTTTGAAATTTTGATAGGAACTCAAATGTTAACAAAAGGATTGGATTTTAAAAATGTCTCTTTAGTTGGGGTGATTAATGCTGACAGTTTAATTTATTTTCCTGATTTCAGATCCCAAGAAAAATGTTTCCAGCTTCTTCAGCAAGTCTCAGGTAGGGCAGGAAGATTCAAAAAACAAGGAAGTGTAGTTATTCAAACTTTTAATCCCAAGCATAATTTAATTAAAAAGATTGTTAATGATGATTTTAAAGGGATGTTTGACGAACAACTAAATCAAAGGTTTATTTTTGATTACCCCCCATACACAAGATTAATAAAAATTATTTTGAAAAATAAAGATTTAACTAAATTAATAAGAGCCTCTAATTGGTTGTCGGAGGCTTTAAAAAATCAATTTAAAGATCAATTACTTGGCCCAGAATCTCCTATAATTTCAAGAGTTAAGAATAAACACATTAAAAATATTTTAATTAAAATCCCTATTAAAAATAATCAAACAAAATCTAAAATATTAATAAACAATACATTAAGAACTTTTCAAGGGATATCAATCTTCAGTAATATTGAAATTTTGATTGACGTGGATCCCTACAATTAAAATTCATCACAAATTTTGCAAGTCGATTTTATTAGTGTATTTTTGCGACCAATTTTTTAATAAAATATATGAATCATTACGAAGCTGTTTTCATTTTAAATCCCGTTTTATCTGATGATCAGGTAAAGGAGACAGTAAAAAAATTTGAAGACCACCTGACGAAACAGGGTGCAGAAATCGTTTCAACAGAAAAATGGGGGTTAAAAAAATTAGCTTACCCTATCCAAAATAAACAAAGTGGATTTTATAACTTAATTGATTTTAAAGCTCCCTCAGCAGTTATTGATTCGTTTGAAGTTGAGTTAAGAAGAGATGAAAGGATAATGCGTTATTTAAATGTTAAACTAGATAAGTTTGCCGACGCATGGTCGGTAAAAAGAAGAGAAAGAAATCCAAAAAAAGCATAGATTATGTCATCAATAGAACAAGCAGGTAAAGGAAATCAAGGAGAAATAAGATACCTAACTCCATTAGATATAGCAACTAAAGACAAAAAAAAATACTGTAGATTTAAAAGGTCTGGAATAAAGTATATTGATTATAAAGACCCCGATTTTCTTTTAAAATTTATAAATGAACAAGGTAAGATTTTACCAAGACGTTTAACAGGAACTTCCTTGAAATTTCAAAGAAAAATTTCTGTTGCCGTTAAACGTGCAAGACATTTGGCACTTCTTCCTTATCAAGCTGATATGTTAAAATAATTACTATGGAATTAATTTTAAAAAACGATGTACCTAATCTAGGTTTTAAAGATGATATTATTTCTGTCAAAAATGGTTACGGAAGAAATTTTCTAATTCCAAAAGGATTAGCTGTTTTAGCGACAAGTTCTGCAAGAAAAGTATTGGCAGAAAACATTAAACAAAGTGAATTCAAACAAAAGAAAATCATTGATGAAGCAACTAAAATTTCTAAGAAACTTGATAAGTTAGAAATTAAAATTTCTGCTAAGTCTGGTTCAGGAGGAAAACTTTTTGGATCTATTTCAAATTCTGATTTGAATAGTGAGTTATCAAATTTAGGTTTCGAATTTGATAAAAAGATTATAAAAGTCCAAGGTGGAAATATAAAGAGGTTAGGAGCTTATACTGCTTCAATAAGATTGCATAGAGATGTTATCAATGAAATTACTTTTGATGTAATAAAATCTCAAGAATAAATTAAAAATAATTTATCCTCTAATTTCTTGATTGAATTAAAAAATTAGATATTTGTTTTAATATTATAAAATAAATGTCAAAATCACCTTCAAATCCTAAGGGAACCCGAGATTTTTTACCACATATTTTATCTAAGAGAAATTACATATTAGATATAATAAAGAATAATTTCAAGTTATTTGGATTTTCTGAAATTGAAACCCCTGCTTTAGAAAAAAACTCTACATTATTAGGAAAATATGGGAATGAAGGGGACAGGTTAGTATTTAAAATACTTAATTCAGGTGATAAAATAAAAAAGGCTAATTTAAAAGCTCACTCAGAAAACAATTATTCTGATTTTGTTGATTCAGTTAGTAACAAAGGTCTGAGGTACGATTTAACTGTCCCTCTTGCTCGTTTTGTAGCTCAACATCAGAATGATTTAGTTTTCCCTTTTAAACGTTTTCAAATCCAAAATGTATGGCGAGCAGATAGGCCTCAGCATGGTAGATTCCAAGAGTTTACTCAATGTGATGCTGATGTAATAGGAATAAATTCTATACTTCAAGAAATAGAATTAATTAAATTATATGATTCAGTTTTTTCTGATTTGGGATTTGAAGATATCGTTTTTAAAATCAATCACCGTAGTATCTTAACAGCACTTGCAAAATATATTGGTTTAGAAAATAAATTAAGTGAATTTGTTTCTACCATAGATAAAATAGATAAAATAGGTTTAGATAATGTTCTTAAAGAAGTGGAACATCTAACTGAAAATAATTCTATTTCAAATCTTTCAGAAATTTTAAGTCAAGAAAAAAATAATATACATCATTTCGATAAATTATTTCAAAATATTTCGCATGCAAAAAAAGGAATTGAAGAACTGCAAACTATATTAGAATTTATATGTCAATCTAGTTCATTTAAAAATGAAATTAGATTTGATATAACTTTAGCAAGAGGATTAAATTATTATACAGGAACAATTGTAGAAGTAATTTCTAAATCTGATACCAAAATTGGTTCGTTAGGAGGCGGAGGACGATATGATGATTTAACATCACTTTTTAATTTCAAAAACGCCAGTGGCGTTGGAATCTCTTTTGGCTTAGACAGAATATATCTTTTAATGGAAGAGCAAAATTTATTTCCAAAACACATAGATAAGAGCTTTGATATAATTATTATAAATTTTGGTTTAAAATATTTGAAAAAATTATATCCACTCATTGATTCGTTAAGAAAAAATGGAAAGAAAATTAATATTTACCCTGATAATGTAAAATTGAATAAGCAATTTTCATATGCTAATAAACATAAAGTTATCAATGCAATTATTATGGGTGAAAATGAATTTAAAAAAAATCAGATAATTATCAAAAATATGGTTGATGGAACTCAATCAGAGTATTTACTTAGCGAAGTAAATTCAAAATTATTTTAAAAGTAGCGAGGGGGAGACTTGAACTCCCGACCTCCGGGTTATGAATCCGACGCTCTAACCACCTGAGCTACCTCGCCATTTTAACGCGCGTAAATATATAAACAAATTAACTAGACTCAAACTAAGAATAAAAATTATTTTATTTTTTTTTACATCAATTTTAATCTATATATTGCCGTTATATGAATTTAAAAGTAAAGTTTGAGTTAGAGTTTCCTATTCAAGCATCTCCCCAGATGCTGTATCAATATATATCATCAGCATCTGGACTATCCGAGTGGTTTGCTGATAATGTAAATTCAAGAGGAATTATCTTTTCTTTTTTTTGGGACGGTTCTGAAGAAAAAGCGGAGTTAATTAGCAGTAAATCTAATAATTTTGTAAAATTTAGATGGCTTGATGAAAGTGATGACCAGGATAAATGTTTTTTTGAAATAAAAATTGTTGTCGATGAAATCACTAAAGACGTTTCATTAATGATTACTGATTTTTCTTATGAGGATGAGGTTGAAGAAACGAAAATGTTGTGGGACAGTCAAATTTCTGATTTAAAGCAAGTTTTGGGATCCTCTTAATAATCAATGATAAATTATAACGGAAATCTTAAAGATCATTATTTAAATGATTTTACTAATAGAGCTTTTTTATATGGCGACTCTGTTTTTGAAACAATCAAAGTTGTAAATAATAAAATTATGTTTTGGGAAGAGCATTATTTGAGATTAATGTCTTCAATGAGAATACTCCGAATTAAAATACCGTCAATTTATACACCTGATTTTTTTGAAAATCAAATAATTAAAACAATAATTAATTTAGATAAATCTTTTTCAGGAAGAGTAAGATTATCAGTTTTTCGTGATGGAAAAGGTTATTATATGCCTGAAATAAACGAACCTATTTTTATTATTGCGGCTAATAAAATTTCAGAAAAATTCTTTAAAATTAATACAGGGTCCTACAAAATAGATCTATATAAAGATTTTAAAGTTCAGTCTGACTTATTGTCAAACTTAAAAACTAATAATAAAGTATTAAATGTGATAGCTAGTATTTATGCAAAAGATAATGGTTTAGATAACTGTATTTTATTAAATGAAAAAAAACAAGTTGCGGAATTTATAAATGGTAATATCTTTATTGTTAATGATAATGTAATAAAAACCCCTCCGATATCTACTGGATGTCTTAATGGTATTATGAGAAATAAAATTATTGAGTTAGTGAATGGTGTTAATGATTATAAAATAATAGAACAGAATTTTTCTCCTTATGAACTAATTTCTTCAAACGAAATATGGGTCACTAATTCAATTTCAGGTATTATTGCAGTAACTGAATACAGAAAAAAATATTTTACAGATAGAGTTTGTAAAAATATTTTAAAATATTTTAATCTAGAAATTTCTAAACTTTAATTATGGTTTGGATTTTCGGGTGAATTTGACCAAATTAAATAATCTCCACCTAAATTAATTAAGTTTTTTTTCCATATATTTTTGCAGCTATTAAGTAATTTTTTATAACCAGAATAATTATTATTAATTGTCCATGATGAGTTGTTTATTTCATCCTCCAGTTGAAAACTATCCCAGCCAGAGTAACCTAAAAAAAATTTTATGTTATTTTTTTTTAATTTATTATTATTAATTAGATTTAAAACGCTATCAAAATTTCCTCCCCAATAAATTTCATTATTTATTTTAATACTTTCAGAAATTAAATTTGGTTTATTATGAATAAAATAAAGGTTTTCTTTTTGAACTGGACCACCATTATATATAGGAAAGTTAAACTTTAAATCAGGTAATAATTGTTTTGTTGAATATTCTAAAGCTTTGTTTAAAATAAAACCAACAGAACCATTTTGGTTACTTTCAACAATTAATATTACTGATCTATTAAAATTAATATCACTCAACACATTGGGTTCAGCAATCAGTAAATCACCTTTATTTATCATTTAACTTTAAATTAATTTACTCAAATTATATGATTTATATCCATTTATAAACTCTTGAACAGACATTTTCTTTTTACCCTCAATTTGTAATTCTAAAACCTTTAAATAACCATCATTAACCGATATTTTCATTAAATTATCATTAATATTGATTATTCCATTTAATTTATCTGATCTCTTTTCTTTGAAATAAATTACATTATATAATTTAAAAGTCTTTTGAGTTTTTTCACTTTTCGTCCAAGCCGTAGGATGTGGAGATAGTCCTCTGACAAAGTTAAAAATTTCTAACCCTGATTTATTCCAATTAATTCTTGTATTTTCTTTAACTAATTTTGGTGCTTTTAAAAGCTTTTTTGATTCAATTTGTTTTTGAGTTATGAGTTTACCACTGATAATTTGCTTTAAAGTTGTTAAAATTAATTGACTTCCAATTTCTTTTAATCTTTGATAAAGATTTCCTGTGTTTTCTGCATTTCCAATTTCAACCTCTCTTTGTTCAATAATATTTCCGAAATCAATTTTTTCATTAATGAAAAATGTAGATACGCCAGTAGATTGAAGTCCCTTTATAATTGCCCAGTGAATAGGAGCAGCCCCTCTTAACTGTGGAAGTAGTGAAGCATGTAAATTAATTGTTCCAAATTTTGGAATTTCCCAAACAATTTTTGGCAACATTCTAAACGCAACAACAACAAATAGATCAGCTTTAATTGATTTTAATTCATTAATAAAATTTTCCTCTTTTAAATTGTGTGGCTGAAGTAACTTTAAGTTTTTTTCTAATGCATATTTTTTAACTTCAGAACAATTAATTTTCTTTCCTCTTCCTGCTTTTTTATCTGGAGCAGTAATAACCGCTTTAACTTTATAATTATCACTTATAATCGCATCAAGACTCCTGACTGCGAAATCAGGTGTACCCATGAAAATTATACTTAAACTATTCATTTTTAAATTTATTGTTTAACATGGATTAAAATTTCTTTTACTCTATTTTCTATTGAGTCTTTTTTCAAAAATATAATTCTCATATTAAAATATTCATAAATTTTAACTATTTCTTTGTATATTATTTTTGCTTGATCAAAGGTTTCATATCTACAATTATCTTGGATATAAATTTTTTTCCATGGTGGAAGAATAAAAACCATGTCATATTTTATAGTTCTACATTTTCTATTAAGTTCGTTAGAGTACTTTAATCCTATATAATTCAAATACGCCAAAGTTTCGTGAACTCCTCTATCGTAAAAAGTTATTAATGAAGTTTGTTCTTTATTAAACTGCTTAGTTCTTAATTCAATTAATTTTTTTGTAAAATTTAATGGATCTTCTAGAAAGGCTTGGTCAGTTCCTTTTTTCTTACCTTCAATTGTTAATCTTCTAATTATTTCATTTTCACAATTAAAAGATTTTCTTTCTAATTCATTTATTAAACTAGTTTTTCCAGATCCCGGACCCCCAGTTATTAAAATTTTTTTAGTAACATTCATTTATTACAAATTTATTAATTTATAAATCTTTATTTCTATATATTTGAGATTATGTCACTACAAAATAATGACTTTTACACTAGATTAAAACAACAACTATTGGATTCCTCTAGTTGGCCCTGTATTTATAAATTTAAATTTATTTTAAAAACAGATTTAGATAATATCTCTGTATTAAAAAAAATTTTTAATGAAATTGATGCGAATTTTACATCAAGACTTTCATCCTCAAAAAATTTTACAAGTGTTACAATTACTGCAAAGATGAAATCTCCAGATCAAATTATAGAAAAATATAAATCAGCTTCTATAATCAAAGGAATCATTTCTTTATAAGATTTATTTATTAAATTTGTTAAAAATTACCATTTAAATTACCCTAGTTTTGATAGATAACTTAGAATACAACACGGAGAGAAGTAAATTAATAATCCCAGAATATGGAAGACATCTTCACAAAATGATAGATCAAGCCCTTTCATGTAATGATAGGAATGAAAGAAATAATATTGCTATGGCTATAATTGGGGTTATGGGAAATTTAAATCCACATTTAAGAGACGTACCAGATTTTCAACATAAACTCTGGGATCAACTTTTTATTATGTCAGATTTCAAATTAGATGTTGACTCACCCTACCCGTTACCATCAAAAGAAGAATTTTCTCAAAGACCTGATAAGTTAAATTATCCTCAAAACTTTCCAAAATATAGATTTTATGGAAATAATATTAAAAGAATGATTGATGTAGCAATGGAATGGGAGGAGGGTGAAATGAAAAAACAACTAATTTATGTCATTGCTAATCACATGAAAAAGTGTTTTTTAAACTGGAATAAAGATACTGTTGAAGATGATGTTATTTTTGGTCATTTGTTAGAACTTTCCGATGGTAAGCTTATATTAGATTCATCATCTAAACCTCTCTCAGAATCACATAATTTAATTAAATTAACCAATAAAAAATTTACAAAGCACTCTTCAAAACACAAAAAACCTTACCGTAATTTTAAAAAAAGAAACAATAATTAATTTATTTAATGGGTACTTTTTCAATTGAAGGCGGTATTAAATTAAGTGGTGAGATTACTCCTCAAGGTGCTAAAAATGAGGCATTACAAGTAATATGTGCAACACTTTTAACAAAATATGAGGTAGTCATTGATAATATTCCTAATATCATTGATGTAATTAAATTAATTGATTTATTATCCTCACTTGGAGTTGAAATAAAAAAAATTTCTGACAACAAATATTCTTTTAAAGCAGAATATGTAAATATAGATTATTTACAATCCGAATCCTTTAAGAGAAAAGGCAGTAGCTTAAGAGGTTCAATTATGATTGTTGGCCCATTGTTAGCTCGTTTTGGTATGGGTTTTATTCCTAAGCCGGGAGGTGATAAGATTGGACGAAGAAGGTTAGACACTCATTTTTTAGGTTTAATTAAGTTAGGAGCTTCGTTCAGGTACAACAAAGAAGAACATTTTTATGGCGTGGAGTCTAAAAAATTAAAAGGTAATTATATTCTTTTAGATCAAGCTTCTGTTACAGGTACTGCAAATGTTTTAATGGCTGCTTGTTTAGCTCAAGGTGAAACAAAAATTTATAATGCTGCATGTGAACCTTACATCCAACAATTGAGTAAAATGTTGGTTAATATGGGAGCTATAATTTCAGGTATTGGATCAAATCTATTAGTTATAAAAGGTGTAAAATCCCTCAATGGTTGTACTCATAAAGTTTTGCCTGATATGATCGAAATTGGAAGTTGGATTGGAATGGCAGCGATGACAAAAAGTAATATTACTATTAAAAATGTAAGTATAAAGAATTTGGGTCAAATTCTAGACGTTTTTAGAAAGCTGGGAATAAAGATTAATATAATTGGAGATGATATACATATTCCCGAGCATAAAAAAGGATATGAAATTCAAAATTTTATTGATGGTTCAGTTTTATCAATTTCTGATGCACCATGGCCTGGCTTTACGCCTGATTTGTTAAGTATTATTTTAGTTATTGCTACTCAAGCTAGAGGAAGTGTTTTAGTTCATCAAAAAATGTTTGAAAGCAGATTGTTTTTTGTTGATAAACTAATTGATATGGGAGCCAAAATTATTCTGTGTGACCCTCATAGAGCAAATGTCATAGGTCATGATTTCAAATCTCAACTAAAGGCTACTACAATGGTTTCACCTGATATTAGAGCTGGAATTTCATTATTGATTGCTGCACTCTCTGCCAAAGGAACAAGCATAATTCATAATATTGAACAAATTGACAGAGGTTATGAAAATATTGATGGAAGATTGAAGGCCTTAGGAGCTAAAATAAAAAGAATATAAATCTTATCTTTTACTTATCTTATTTCCAGTAATTGACTTTTGTCTGGAACATTTAAATCTGTTAATTTCAGGATTTCTCTTTTTTAGATGCTTTTGACTCACTCCACTATTTACTCTTTTTCTCCATCTCTTAAAACTAGATTCTTTTAAATTAGTTCTCATTAATTTAATGACATCTTTTTCATTCAAATTGAATTGAAATAATATAGCTTCAAAAGGAGTTCTGTCCTCCCAAGCCATTTCAATCACTCTATCAATCTGAATCGAATTTAGATTTAACATATTATAAGTTTGTAATAAAGTTATCAGCATCCAAAAGTAGTTTTTCTTTTTTCAATGAATTCATTTTATCAAAACTGCTTATTAGCATTCGCATTCTTGGATTTTTACTAAAAAAGACTCTTTGTTTGTCCATAAATGACCAAAAAAGACCATCCCATATTTCACTCCATTCACCCTTTTTGTAATCACTCATTTTAATTATATAATTGCTGCTACTAATATATGGCTTAGTTGACATTAATCCACCATCGGCATATTGACTCATCCCATATACGTTTGGAACCATAACCCAATCATAGGAATCAATAAATAATTCCATAAACCAACGGTAAACGTCATCCGGATCAAATTCGCACAAAACCATAAAATTTCCTAAAATCATTAATCTTTCTATATGGTTCGCATAGCCGGTTTTATTTACCTTTTTAATTGTGTCATCAACTGGGTCAATTCCTGTCGTTCCATCATAAAATGAATTAGGAATTTTTCTTTTGAATCCCCAATAATTTTTAGTTCTTTCTTCACTTCCTTTAGAAAAATAAACTCCCCTTATAAATTCTCTCCAACCTATAATTTGTCTAATAAAACCTTCAGCTGAATTGATAGGAATGTTATTTTTTTTGTAAAAATCAATTGTAGTTTTTAGAACTTCCTTAGGATTTAGAAGACCACTATTTAAAAGGGGCGATAAAATACTATGGTTAATTATTGATTCTTTTATTAAAACAGCATCTTCATAAATTCCGAATTCTTCAAACCTTGAAATTAGAAAATTTTTAAACCAAATATTAGCTGACTTATAATCAGTTGGATACAACTGATTTTCACTTATTTCACCTAAATTATTTCCAAAATTTATTTCAACATATTTTTTGGAATTCAAATAATGAAAACTTTTTATTTTTGAATAATCTAAAATAGGAGTCTGTTTATTTTTAGGAAACTTTTTCCTGTTCATATCATCAAATGTCCATTTACCACCAACAGGCTTTTTTTCTTTATCTAAAAGAATATTTAGCTTAGTTCTTTGATTTTTGTAAAAACTAGTTTGAAAAAGTTTTTTTTTCTCAGGCTTAAAAAAAGTTGTGAGTTCATTTTGGTTATTTATGAATAAAGGATTTTCATAAAATTTTATTTCAATATTTTTTTCACAACAAATAGAAGAAATTCTTTTTTCTAACCAATTATCTACAGGATTGTAAATATTTATTTGTTTTGCTTGTGTATTTTTTAAAAACTCTCTTATATCAGAACTATTATTTTGTGAATCTATGTAAATAACTTTTAATCCTTTTTTAATCAAATAATCATTATAATTTTTCATAGAATCTCTATGAAATAATATTTTTTGTTTATGAAATTTATATTGTTTAAAAAATAAATATTCCTCAATTAAATAGGTGTTATTTAAATTTTCAATTAATAAACTTTTTTCAAAAAGTTGATTTGGAAAAATAATATTAATATTACTCAATTGTTTAGGGCTTTTTTATAAGTTAATAAACATCTTTCTCTAGCATCTTTGTGAATTACAATTGGTTCAACATACTGATCAGACTCGAACTCTGGAACCCATTTTTTGGTATAAATTAAATTTTTATCAAACTTTTTAATTTGTTCATGAGGGTTAAAAATTCTAAAGTAAGGTGAAGCATCTACGCCACATCCAGCAACCCACTGCCAATTACCAACATTACTTGCAGTTTCGTAATCATATAATTTTTTTGCAAAATATGCTTCTCCCCATCTCCAATCAATTAGTAAGTGTTTGCATAAAAAACTTCCCACCAACATTCTAACTCTATTGTGCATAAACCCTGTTTGATTTAACTCTCTCATTCCAGCGTCCACTAGTGGGTATCCTGTTTGTCCAGAACACCATTTTTTAAATTGATTTTCATTATTTAACCATTCAATCCTATCGTATTTTGGTTTAAAACTCTTGTTTATGGTGTGTGGATAATGAAATAATATTTGCTGAAAAAATTCCCTCCAAACTAATTCTTTTAAAAAAGTTTTATTTTTAGATACTTCAGCTTTAACAATCATTTCTCGAGTACTAATTGTTCCAAATCTTAAATGAAGTCCAATTTTTGAAGTTCCATTTACATAGGGGAAATTCCTAGTTTTCTCGTAGTTGTTTATTATATCACTAGATAAATTTAAATTCAAAGGACTTAATACACTTTTTTCAAAACCGATTTCTTTTAACGAGAGAAATTCCCTTTTTTCATCAAAGAACTTGTGTATATATTTTTCTGAATTAAAAAAATCGATTTTATTTTCAGACATTTTTATCAACCATTTTCTTGAAAAAGGAGTATAAACTTTATAGGGTGTATTATCATCTTTTACAACCTCATATTTTTCAAATAAAACATGATCCTTATAACTATTAAAATCTATATTATTCACTTTAAGGAGTTCTTCAACTTTTTTATCCCTTTTAATGGAGTAGGGGGTATAATCTTTGTTGGAGTATACTTTAGTAACATTATATTTTTTAATTAATTCTGAAAAAACTTTCACAGGTTTTCCATAATATATAGAAATAGATTTATTATTTTTTTTCAGTAAATCATTCAATTTTTTTAACGAATATTCAATAAAGTCCACCCTGTGGTCTGATTTGTTAAGTTTATCAAGTGTATTTTTATCATAAATAAAAATTGGTAAAACTTTATCGTTTTCATTTAATGCATGAAATAATCCTGCATTATCTTTCAAACGGAGGTCTCTTCTAAACCAAAAAATTACTAAATTATCTTTCAATTAGATGTATTCAATGTAGACATTCCGCCGTCAACACCCAATATTTGCCCAGTAAGCCAAGAACTTTCTTCACTCAATAAAAAAGCAGTTGAATTGGCTATATCAATTGCATTACCGTGTCTTTTTAAGGGGTGTCTATGTCCCACCTTTTCTTTTTTAAGGTCATTATTAAGAAACCTACTAGCTAAAGGAGTGTCAGTAAGAGAGGGTGCTATTACATTTACCCTAATATCAGGGGCAAATTCTGCAGCTAATGATTTAGCAAATCCTTCAATAGCTCCCTTCGATGCAGAAATACTACTATGAAATGGCATACCAATTTTTACAGCAACTGTACTGTATAAAACAATACTAGAGCATTCTGATTTTTTTAAATTATTTAAAACTTGTTGTAATATCTTAACCATTGATAGAAAATTAATATTCAAATCATCTTGAAAAGTATTAATTTTTAATCCTCTAAAAGGTCTTAGGTTGATGCTGCCTGGACAGTACACAAATCCATCTAAAATTTCAGGAATTTCATTTAAATCTAACTCATCATTCAGTACGTCAAATTTCAAGTGCTTTACATCTAAATTTTCTAGATTTTCATTTGTTCTACTAGCAACAATTAGATTACATTTTTCATGTAATAATTTTATCGTTTCTAAACCAATTCCGGTGGAACCACCAATAAATAAGATATTTTTTTTCATAATTAAATTTTTCCAAATAATTCTATTAATTTATTTTCTCTATACTTAAAAATTTGCTTTAATTTATTTTTCACAAATAAAAAATGCGCTATTTGTCCAATAAAGCCAAAAGGAATTTTATAATCAACTATGTCTTCCATTTCTATTCCTCCATCAATCTTTTTAATAAAATGTTTATGATGCCACAATGAATAGGGTCCAAATCTCTGCTCATCAACAAAATACTCCTTTTCTTTTACATGTGTTATTTCAGTAACCCATTTTGTTGAAATTCCTAAAACAGGTGAAACTTTATATTGAATAATTTGACCAGAGAAAATAGACCTATCAGCGCCACTCATTATTCTAAAATTCATTTCTTCTGGTGTGATTTCTTTTAAATTTTTAGGATTACTAAAAAAATTCCATGCTTTTTCAACAGGAATTGGTAATTGTTGTTTGGTTTTAATTTGATATAATTTCAATGATAAATTTTTAAAAATCAAATTTAACCTTTTTAAAAATTATAACAATCCTATTAAAATAGATTTAATAAATTTGACTATTCAAAATACTTATTATGAAAAATAAATTAGCATTAACATTAATATTCATTTCTTATTTTTCCTATTCTCAATTACTGTCACCCGTTGCTAGTCCTAAAACAAAAATTATTCAAAAAGTCGGTTTGGTTGATATAAATTTGGAATACTCGAGACCATCTAAAAAAAATAGAAAAATATTTGGAGGATTAGTTCCTTATGGAAAGATTTGGAGAACAGGTGCAAATAATCCAACTTTAATTTCATTTTCAGAGAATATTAAATTAAATAATAAATTAATAAAAAAGGGTGATTACCACATTTACTCTGTACCTAGTGAATCAAAACTAGATCTAATTATTTATGAAAAAACTGATGCTTGGGGATCACTTTCAGATTTTGATGAGTCCCTAATTAAGGCTAGGGTTGTAAGTAATTTTATAGATTTACCTTTTACAGTAGAGACATTTACTATTGCGTTTAATAATATTTCAAATAATGGAGCTTCCTTAATTATTAATTGGGATAATAAACAAGCAGTTTACATCATCGATGTTTTAACAAAAGGTAAGATGATTGAAAATATTAACAAAACCTTATCAGAAAACCCTTCAGCTAATGATTATCGTAAAGCTGCAGTATACTATTTTGAGGAAAATATAGATATTGCTAAAGCAGTAAAGTGGATTGACAGTGCGTTTAAAGATACAGACAATCTTAAATATTGGCAGTTAAGATACAAGGCACTTATTTATGAAAAAGCGGGAAATATTATAAAAGCAAAAGAATATGCCGAAAAGGGTTTTAAAAATGCAAAAGAAATTAATACTATAGATGGAATAAATGCTTTAGAAATTATAGTTGAAAGATTAAATAATTATTAATCTATTTTTTAATAATATTTGAAAGTAAAATTGTTAAAACTGCACCTATAAAATTTAACCATAAATATCCAATTTCTGTAAATCCGTAAATGAAAAATATTGCTATTTGAGATAGGCATGCTGCATAAAATACTTGATTTCCTTTTACATTTTTAAAAAAGAAAGCAACTATAAAAATACCTAATATAGTTCCGTAAAAAATTGACCCAATTATATTTACTAGTTCAATTAAATTTTCAAATAATGATCCAAAACTTGCAAAAATAATTGCAATTATTCCCCACATGACAGTAAACCATTTTGAGGCTTTTAAATAATGATTATCAGATTTTATTTCAATTTGATTTCTTTTATATAAATCAATTACGGTTGTCGTAGATAAAGCATTAAGTTCAGAAGCAGTTGAAGACATCGCTGCACTAAGAATTACAGCAAGCAACAAACCTATTAATCCCTTTGGAAGATAGTTAATAATAAAAAAAATGAAAATGTAATCTAAATCATTAGATTCAATTGAGGATGGTGCTACTTTATTAGTTATTTCTCTCACATTTTGTCTAATTTCTTTTTCTTCATCGTGAAGTTGTATTATTTCTTTTTCTAAATTTTTTGAAACTCCATCTCTAATCTTTTTAATATATTTTTTTTGTAAACTTCTTTTCTTATCCCTAATAAAAATGAAGTTTTCTTTTTCATTTAAATAATCTTGATTTTGAACCTGTTCCAAATAATTAGTCACCTGAGGATTAAAGTTTACCGGTGTGTCATTGAACTCAAAAAAAACGAATACCATTACGCCGGTAATTAATATAAAAAATTGCATTGGTATTTTTAAAATAGCATTAAATAATAAACCTAATTGACTTTCCTTAATTGATTTTCCAGATAAATATCTTTGAACCTGACTTTGATCAGTTCCAAAGTAAGAAAGTGCTAAAAAGAATCCTCCCGTGATGCCACTCCAAAAAGTATATTTTTTTTCTATGTCAAAAGAAAAATTTACAATTTCCATCTTTCCTCCGATTCCTGCCATAGTTAAAGCATTACTAAAATTAATGTCTGGTGGAAGAGAATTAAGTATAATGAAAAAGGTTATAATCATTCCACTCATTATCACAAACATTTGTTGCTTTTGAGTAATACTTACTGCTTTAGTTCCTCCACTAACAGTGTATATTATGACTATTAATCCAATTGTAAGTATTAAAAGTTTTAAGTTCCATCCAAGTATTGTAGATAAAATAATAGCAGGGGCAAAAATCGTAATTCCAGCTGCCAATCCTCTTTGAACTAAAAATAAAATTGCAGCAAGTGTTCTAGTTTTTCTATCGAATCTTTTTTCTAAGTATTCATATGCTGTGTAAACTTTTAGCTTGTGGTATATTGGAATAAAAACCATACAAATAACAATGATTGCTAGAGGTAAACCAAAATAAAATTGTACAAATCCCATACCATCATTATAAGCTTGACCTGGTGTCGATAGGAATGTTATGGCACTAGCTTGAGTAGCCATAACCGAAAGACCAATAGTAAGCCAGTTAGCTGATTTACCCCCCTTTAGGTGATCTTTAATAGTATTGAATTTTCTAGTTTTGTAAATACCATAAATGACTATAAAAGATATTGTACAAATAAGAACAAACCAATCTAAATTAGACATCTACAAAAAATATTTATTAGTTAAAATTGTAAAAAAAATTATATACAAACAATTTATTATTAAAATTAAGGAGTAAGATTTTAACCACTTCATAGATTCATAGAATTAATTGTTTTTACAAATAGATTTGTTGGAAAGCCTAAAACGTTACTGTATGAACCTTCAATTTTTTTTATGCTGACATGTCCAATATAGTCTTGTATTCCATAGCCGCCTGCTCTGTCTAATACATCAGATGTATTTGTATAGTATAACAAATCATTTTGATCAATACTATCGAAATAAACTAAAGTCTTTTGATTAACAATTACTTGAAAATCCACAACTGAAATACAAATAGATGTAATTACTTCATGAGAAGAATTTTCAAGTGATTTGATCATTTCAAATGCTTCGTTTCTATTTTTGGGCTTTCCAAGAGCAGTGTTTTTGTGCCATACTATTGTATCACACGTAATAAGTAAATCATTTTTTTTTAAGTTTTTGAATAATGGGGATGATTTTTTTTTAGCTAAATAATCTGAGATCTTACTACTTTTTAAGTCATTTGAAAAAGACTCGTCTATATTTTGATTAATAATTTTAAACTTAACACCAAGTTGGAAAAGAAGTTCATGTCTTCTTTTCGAACCTGAAGCTAATAGAACGTTATAGTTTTTTAATTTTTCAAAAAACATCAATTAAATGTTTTGATTTTTTTTGCTAAAATTCCAATTTCCCTGAACTTTAAGTGTTTGCTCAATAATATCTCTCACACATCCTTCTCCACCATTTTTATTAGAAATATAATCAGATATTTCTCTTACTTCAGGAACAGCATCAAATGGACATGTTTTAAAGTAAACTAATTTCATTGGAAAGGTGTCAGGAAGGTCATCTCCCATATAAATAGTTTTTTCAAGATTTATATTGTTAGTTTTGGAGTAATTTAGAAGGTCTTTTACTTTGTCATTTGAGTTTAGAAAAACATTTTTAACACCTAGTCTATTCAATCTATCTTCGATACCTTTATTATCAGCACCTGTTATAACAGCAATATTATAACCTAAGTCATTTGCTAATTTTACAGCTATTCCGTCTTTTGTGTCAAATGATCTGGATTCATTTCCGTGGCTATCAACCATAATTTTTCCGTTGGTGAAAACACCATCGATATCAAAAACAAATGTTTTAATTTTATTGAGTTTTTCTTTATAGTTCATCATTTAGTTTTATAATTTCAGTTGAAATAGTTTTATAAATCTTCTCATATTTAGATCCTTTTAATAAATTTAAGTGTTTTTTTATAGTTATTTTATCATTTCTAGCTGCGGGTCCTGTTTGAGATTTTTTTGCTGTCAAATGTTTTAGTTTATCACATGTTTCTTGAATTAATGGTTTAAGTATTTGGGGATCTATATTTTGAGATTTCAATATATTCTCAGATATAACGTTCATATAATTTCCAAAATTATTTGAAAAAACTGCACTTATATGAATTAAAGTTCTTTGATCACTATTACACACTATTACATTTTTTGATAATTGTAAGCTGATTTTTTTAATTTCATTTAAAACTTTTTCTGAGCTGGCTTCTATTATTATAGGAATATTTTTAAAAGACAGCTCTCTATTTTTGCTAAAAGTTTGCAAAGGATAAAGTACACCATGATTCTTATGTTTAGATAAAATATCTAATCTTGTTGAACCAGAAGTATGCACAATTATAGAATCCTTAAAAATTAATTTATCACTAATTTCTAGTATTGCATCATCACTTACACATATTATATAAAAATCAGCTTTTTTTAACTCGTCTAAATTATTAGTGTAAACTATTTTTTGATTAAAATTTTCAGGTAATTTTTCAATTCTGCCAAATAATTGCAGAAGATTCAATACTTTGCTATTTTCAATAGTCCTGCAAAGGTGATGAGAAACATTTCCAGTTCCTAAAATAACAATATTCAACATTTACCAAAAATACAAATAAAGTGAGTGATGTTGTAGTAGAATTTTTTATTAGGTTTGCAAAAAAAAATTATAATGAATAACATAACTTTTACAATGATTAAGCCTGATGCAGTAGAAAATGGACATATTGGAGCTATTTTAGAAAAAATAAATTCAGCTGGGTTTAAAATAATAGCAATGAAATACACAAAATTGAGTTTAGAAAAAGCTCAAAAATTTTATGAAATTCATAAAGATCGTCCTTTTTTTAATGAATTAGTAACTTTTATGAGTAGGGGACCAATTGTTGCTGCTATTTTAGAAAAAGATAATGCTGTGGAAGATTTTAGAGAATTAATAGGATCAACCAATCCCGCAGATGCTAAAAAGGGAACTATTAGAAACTTGTATGCTACATCAATGGGTGAGAATGCCGTTCATGGATCTGACAGTAATGAAAATGCAAAAATTGAAGGAACATTTCATTTTATTGATTCCGAAATATTATCTTAATACTATCTTATTTATCAAATTCTTTCCAATTTCTTCGTTAATTAAATCAACAATCTTTTGTTTACCATAACTTAATTCTTGCCTAAGAACGGAAGATGATAGACTAACATAAAGAGTTTTTTTTTTTAAATATATTTCTGTTGTATAGGAATTTACATTAACACCCATAGTTTTTTTCCATAAACTTTGAATTTTAACATTATTTAAACCGTCATTTAAAGAATTTTTATCTATTAAATTATTTAGGACCGATTTTAAACTTTTTATTTCAAAATTTCTCTTCATAATTTGAACATTTTATAAGTTGAGTTAATTTCTTTAATAATATTTTCAGTTCTTTTATAATCAGTATCAGATATAAATAATTGTCCGAACTCGTCATCATTCACCAAGTTTATAAGTTCTTGAACTCTTTTATTATCTAATTTATCAAAAATATCATCTAAAAGTAAAATAGGTGATGAGTTACACTCAGTTTTTAAATAATCAAACTGAGCAAGTTTAAGTGAAATAAGAAAAGATTTCTGTTGTCCTTGACTACCTAATTTTTTGATAGGGAAACCATCAATTTCAAATATCATATCATCTTTATGTATTCCGCAGCTTGTATATTGAATTATTCTGTCTTTTTCTAAACTATTTTGAAGGAGCGAATCTAATGACTCATGATTTAGTTGGCTTTCGTAAGAAATATCAACCTTTTCTTGATTTTGACTTATTGAATTATATCTGTTAATGAACACAGGAACAAAGTTTTTAAAAAACTCTATTCTTGTTTTATATATAGGTATGCTTAAGTCTGACAATTGATTGTCATAAACCTTGAGAATAGATAAATCAAATGTGTTATTTTTTTTAAAATATTTTAAAAGTGCATTTCTTTGAGATAATATTTTTTGATAATTAATTATTTGGGTTAAGTAAATTTTATTATTTTGAGAAATTACATTATCAATAAATTTTCTTCTATTTGAGCTACCTTCTTGAATTAGATCTCTGTCGTAAGGCGAAATCATAACAACAGGAATTAACCCTATGTGATCTGAAAATTTTTTATATAATTTACCATTTCTTTTAATTGTCTTTTTTTTCCCTTTTTTTAAACTATTGATAATATTTTCATGCTTATTACCCTTTTTAAAATTACCTTCAATTAACATGAATTCTGCACTATGATTAATTGATTGTGAGCCAATTGAATGAAAACAACTTTTTGTCATTGCTAAATGGTATATTGAATCAAGGACATTAGTTTTACCGACCCCGTTGTCGCCAACAAAACAATTAATTTTTTCATCTAAATTAAATGATTGATTGTTAAAATTTTTGTAATTGACAAGAGTTAGTTGGTTTAGAATTAGACTTTTCATTTATAATTTTATATCAAATATTTAATAACCTTCATGCAAATTATATAAAATAATTAGTTTTTTATCCTTAATCATTAGAATAAAATTTTATTTTTACGCAATTATTAAAATGTAATATGGCAACCTATAAAAAAAAGGGATCTAAAACTAAAAAGAAAGGATTTGATTCGTCAAAAAAAGAAAGTACAACTGCAGAGGTTTTTGAAACGTTAGATGTAAGTGCTTCTAGATCTGAACGTTTTGTTGCTAAATATCAAAATTATATAATTGGTTTTGTGTCCTTAGCTGTAATAGTTGTTTTAGGATATTTGGGATATGAGAATTTAATACTTAAACCAAAGTCTGAAGAAGCAAATAATGAACTTTTTACAGCTCAAAATTATTTTAACCAAGCATTAAATGGCTCCGAAAAAAGTGATTCTTTATTCCTATTGTCATTGAATGGTGGTGATGGTAAATATGGTTTTTTGGATATTATTAAAAATTATTCAGGCACCAATGCTGCCAATCTTTCGATTTATAGTGCTGGAATGGCTTATTATAATTTAAATGATTTCGAAAATTCGATTGATTATCTTCAAAATTTTAATTCCGATGATAAAGTTTTAAAATCTTTAGCGGTTGGTGTTATTGGCGATTCATTTGCCGAACTTAATCAGTTGGATGATGCTTTAGATGCATATAGATCCGCTGCAAACTTAAGTTCAAACAGTTATACTTCTCCAAAATTTTTATTAAAAGCAGGAAATATAGCCTCTCTTCTTGGAAGAAAATCTGAGGCTTTAAAGTACTACAATAGAATTAAAGATTTGTTTCCAAAATCGCCTGAGGCAAACTTAATTGAGGTTCAAATTGGAAAGAATTCTACAAAAAATTAAAAATGTCTTCTGAATCTTACAAAGCTGATTCAAATAACATTCCTGATGCTTCAAATTTGAAGATTGGAATAGTAGTTTCAAGGTGGAATCATAGCATTACGGACAACTTATTGAAGGGAAGCATAGCCTTACTAGAGTCAAAAAATACTGCTCCAGAAAATATTCAAATTATTTACGTTCCTGGAAGTTTTGAATTAGTATACGGTTGCAGAAAAATGCAAAAAAAAGGTGTCGATGTTGTAATAGCGATTGGAAGCGTTATTCGTGGAGAAACAAAACATTTTGATTTTATATGTAATGCCACTGCCAATGGCATTAAAGATCTTAATATTTCCGGGAATTGTCCAGTTATTTTTTGTGTTTTGACTGATGATAATATTCAGCAGTCGATTGATCGTAGTGGTGGTAAGTTTGGAAATAAAGGGAAAGAAGCGGCGATCGCTGCCATACAAATGGCCTCTATTTGAAATATTTCTTTGGAACCCAAAGCATTCCAAAACATTCTCCATCTTCCTTTCCTATGTGTTTGTGATGTATTTTATGCCCCCTTCTGATTCCTCTGGCGTATTTGTTGTCTATGTTTCTGAAAATTTTAAAACGCTGATGAATAAAAATATCATGAACAATAAAGTAAGTAAGTCCATATAAAAAAATACCAATTGCTATAGGAAGACCAAACCAAAAGTCGTACTCACCCCACAAAACAACAAAAATTGCACTAATGCCTGCAAACTGTAAGAAAAATAAATCATTTCTTTCAAACCAGGAATTATGATCTTTTTTATGATGATCTTTGTGCAAAAACCATAATAATCCATGCATTATGTACTTGTGGGAAGCCCATGCAACGATTTCCATTAAACAAAATGTAATAGTTATAGTAAAAATCCATAAAATAGTGGCCATAGTTATAAAATATTTAATCGGTAACGCACATAAGATCTAGCCAAAACATTAACTTTTTGATAGTTTGGAACTCTTATTCTTGATGATTTTATTTTTAGAGGGGGAGTTTTTCGCAACTTATTTAATAATTTAAGGTAATATTTGTATGCTGTATATACACCAAATTTTGCAGAAGAAGGTAGTTGAAAAATCCCCTTTAATGCATGAGAAAAATCCTTATCAATTTCACCGAGAATAATTTGTTTTGACTCTTCATCAAATTCTTCAATATTTAGATTTGGAAAGTAACTTCTATTTAAACCATCATGATCAGCCTTGAGATCTCTTAAAAAATTAACTTTTTGAAATGCAGAGCCTAGTGACATTGCATAAGGTTTTAAATTATTGTAGTCCTGATTATTTCCTTTAACAAAAACTTTGAGACACATCAATCCAACAACATCCGCTGAACCATAAACATACTGATCAAACTCTTTTTTTGTTAAATATTTACTTTTATCTAAATCAAGTTTCATACTTTTTAAAAAACTATCGACTAATTCATAATCAATTTGATAATTGTGTATTGTTTTTTGAAAAGAATTTAATATTGGATTGAGACTTATTTTGTCTTCAATTGATTTTTTTAAATCTTTTTCAAAAAGATTTAGAAGTTCCTTTTTATCATAATTATGAAAGCTATCAACAATTTCATCTGCAAATCTTACAAAACCATATATATTGTAAATATCTTGTCGGATTGAGCGATCTAACATTTTTGTCGCAAGAGTAAATGATGTACTGTAAGATTCAGTAACGATCTTAGAACAACTTTCAGAAACTTGGTCAAATAGTTTTTTCATTACTAATAATTAAGTCACTGACAAGTTTTCCAGAAACTATTGCTGGTGGCACACCAGGTCCTGGAACAGTCAGTTGACCACTAAAATACAAATTTTTAAGTTTCTTACTTTTAATTTTTGGTCTTAAAAAAGCAGTTTGTAAAAGTGTGTTCGCCAATCCATAAGCATTCCCACCATATGAATTGTAATCTTTTTTAAAATCATTTACACAATAGCTCGTTTTAAAAATGATATTTTTCTTAAGGGTTTGACCAGTCAAACTCTCTAATCTTCTAATAATAATTTCAAAATACTTTTCTCTTATATCATGGTTGTCATCTAGATTTGTTGCAATTGGAATTAAAAAAAATGCATTTTCACAGCCCTTTGGTGCTGTTTTTAGATTGGTAATTGAGGTGAAATTAGCATAAAATAGGGGGTCTTTTGGCCAATTTGAAATATCGTAAATATTCTTTGCGTGATTGTCAATATCAGTATCAAAAAATAGATTATGGTGAGATACGTTTTTGAGTTTTTTATCAAAACCAACATAAAATAATAAAGAGGATGGTGCCCATGTTCTCTTTGACCAATATTTTTTTGAATATTGACGAAATTTATTTTTAAATAGAGTTTCTGTGTGAGCGTAATCTGCTCCAGAAACTACTATGTCACTTTTTATTTTTTTATTATTTATTG